>Ga0209172_10000753_pt1 | contig 82910 bp, 67 predicted proteins | sample LarsenN4metaG_FD_184113 | JGI IMG/M metagenome (GOLD analysis project Ga0209172, IMG submission 184113) | Hot spring sediment bacterial and archeal communities from British Columbia, Canada, to study Microbial Dark Matter (Phase II) - Larsen... ... | reverse complement strand
TTGCCGTCGCTTTTCCCACTTGCTGACCGCCGCCGGGCTCACTTTGAGCCTTTTCGCCACCTCGGCCTGACGATAGCCCTGCTCCAACATTTGACAGCCTTCCAGCCGCCGCTTTTCCATCTTTTCCTGACGCTTGGTCTGTTGTATCTTCATGCCCTGCTCTTGCAGCAGGGTTTGTACCAACATTAACTTCCTGTACGAAGCTCAGTAATGTGGAGACGATCAACATCAAAAGCGCCGCTTCCACCATCACCATCCAGAACAACGCCTCCAGCAACTCCATTTCCAACACCGCCCGCATCAATTCCTTCGGCGGACAGGTCAACTTCACCGCCACGGGTGATGGGGTGGCATTCAACGAGACCATCGGCTCTCTCAGCCTTGAAGGCACCGGATGGCTCCGGACCGACCCCCGCAGTGGCTTCAACAACACCGCCACCGTCCAGAGCACCTTGAATCTCGCCAACGGCCTCAGCCGCGGAGCCAACAACTATGGGGTCATGATCGCCTCCGGCGCAGGTGACTCCTCGACCGATGGGGGGTTTTCGACCGCGGCGGGACTCAATCTGACCGGTCACGGCATTGCAGCTGATACCGCTTTCATTCCCTGGATGTTCAGTATCAGCCGCTACACCACAACCTTCGGCGGCGTTGGTCAGGGTTCCACGGCCAGCGCCCGCTTCATGCGCACGGATTCCAGCGGCAATCTTGTGGCCAATAATGCCACAATTGGCGAAGCTGACCTCACCACCTGGGATGCGCAAGGCTATGGCTCGACAACCGACCTGGCTTACGAGGTCACAGCGGCCAATGCCATGACAGGTGCCCTGGATGCCAACGCAGCCGTCCGCAGCATTGCGGTGGGGGGCAATGCCAACCAGACCACAACCCTCGCACTCGGCGGCAACACGCTCCGGGCGGATGCCATTGGCTTGGGTGCTGTGACCAGCACGCCCAGCTTTGTCCTCGGCACCGGCGATGCCAACCGCGGCACGGTCACCGCCAACGGCACCAGTGGCGGCGATCTCTACTTGATCCATCACCGCACCAACTCCTCCGCAGCTGGCACATTCACCGTCAACTCCGTCCTTGCCGACAATGGCGGTGCGGTGAATGTGGTCTTCGGTGGAGCAGCGGCGGATTTCCGCGTCAATACAGCCGCCACCAATACCGGCAAGGTGTTCATCAATGCCAGTGGCAGCTACGGCACCGGAACCGTTCCTACGGGAGGAGTTACTCTGGGCTCTTCAGCCAATTTCAATACCGCCAGCGAGATTAACTTTGGCGGCGGCGGGCTGATGATTATGAGTTCGGGCAACCAAACCATCGGCGGCAGCACCGCGCAGACTCTATCCGGCGGCGCCAACCTGGGCGCGATGGGCAATATTTACGCCGCGACCCGGACCCTCACCATTGGGGCCAATGGCGTGTTCTCCCCCGGCAATCCGGGGGCTAATGCCACCTTCACTCTCCAGTTCACCACCGGGAAGCTCGACTTTGCCGCGGGCTCGGAGCTGAGCTTCGACCTCGGTGCTGCGGGCAGCAGTGACCGCATCGCCTTCATAGGCGGCACGGCAGGAGATTGGCTCTCAGGCAGCGGCAATGCCACGCTGAATCTGACCCTCGGCACGGGCTTTGATTATGGCAGCACCTACACCATCTTCGAAAATGTCAGCACCTCCGGCTTCACCCTGGCCGGGATCAGCGGCTATGACACGTTGAATTACACCGCCAATTTCGTCCAAGTGGGCAACAACTACAACCTGAGCTTTAGCGCCATCCCCGAACCCAGCACCTATGCTTTGCTGATCGGTGGAGCCAGCGCGCTCTTCTTCCTGCGCCGCCGGAAAGCCTGAGCAGCAAGCCGGGCCGCATTTGTAGGGGAAGCGCCCCGCTTCCCGTCTTCCTTTCCATGGGACGCGGAGCGCGTCCCCTACAGAGCAAGGCCTGGTATTCCGGCCTGCCTGAGGCGGGATGCCATTTTGTAGCCGGCCTCGATGAGGCCGGTCCGAGGTCAGCGACCTCGGCCCCCGTTTCAACCAAAATCGGAGATGCTCGATTCCCCACATTTCCCCCGCCAGGCTCTGTGTTCTTTGTGTTCTTTGTGTTCTTTGTGTTTCAACGGCATCCAAGTGAACAGCGTTGGACAGAATGACCGCTCGGCCCCAGTATCCCCAACTGTGAGACCGCCCCATCCCCTGTGGAAGCCCTGCGTTCCCCGCTTCCCTGCCATCCCGGCTTCCCTCCGATGAAAGTCGCCATCGTCGGCTGTGGCCATGTGGCCACCCATGAGCATATTCCCGGCATCCGCCGGGCCGGTGGAGAGGTTGTCGCCCTGGTGGACAGCCAGCCCGGACGGGCCTCCGCCGCTGCTGCGGCATCGGGCGTGCCCGCGGCGTTCGAGTCGTCCGCTGAGATGCTGGCCCGGACGAAGGCCGATGTCGTAGCGGTTTGCGCGCCGCCGGAGGCGCATCACGCAGTCGCGCTGGAAGCCATTGCGGCGGGCCGGCATGTCTATTTGGAGAAGCCCCCCACCGCATCGGCGGACCAGATCGCGGAGGTTGCCCGTGCCGCCACCCAGGCGGGCGTGTGCCTGCTGGCCGGCTCCCATCATCCCTACCGGGCGAATGTGCGCTTGCTGCGTGAGAAGATACGCGCCGGAGAACTCGGAACGGTCTATGCCGTGGATTGCTTCAAGCTGCGGCGCGCCGCAGCCCCGGCGGACCGCCCGGACCTCACCCAGCCCCAGGGGGTGGCGTTCTTCTCCTCCGTGCACCGGCTGGACGTGGTGCTCTACCTCCTGGGCAATCCCGGCGTGCTCAGTGTCTCCGCCCGGACTTATGGCCATTTTGTGAACGCAGAGACCGTCCGCCGGACCGGACGTCCGGCCTCGGGCGCGATCGAGGACACCCTCATTGCCCTCATCCAGTTTGACAACGGCTGCACGCTGACCTTGCGCGACATGCATGCGGCCCACATGGAGGAGCCCAACCACATGCAATGCTGGTTCGGCGACTTGACGGTCTTCGGCACCCGCGGCGGCGCACGCCTGCATCCGCTCACACTTTTCGAGACACTGCCCGATGGCGGCCAGCGCGTGGCCGAACCAGCGGTCAGCAATGATCTGCACGACAGCCATTATCCGGCTTACCGCTGCCTCTTCGAGTGCATCCGTGAAGGGCGCCAGCCGGAAGGTTCGCCGGAGCGCGCCGTCCTGACCATGCGCCTGATCGAGGCCATCTACAGCGCCGCCGCCGCTGTTCGCTAGAGCATTTTCGATTTTTGATTGAAACTGTAGCCGAGGTCGCTGACCTCGGACCGGCCTCACCGAGGCCGGCTACAGCAATGCATTGCCATGACTCTACGAAAACCGGAAATGCTCTAGCCGTCCATTTTTCGGGAAGCGCCCCGCTTCCCTGGGAAGCGGCGCGCGTCCCCTACAAGAGCCTCGCGTTCTTCGCGCCCTTTGCGTGAACGGCATTTTTCCGTTTTGCGAGGTCGGGCAGTGTCTCCCCCTCCAGCCAATCCGGGGTGATCACGTGCTCGACGGGGTGGTCGGGCCAGCCACGCTCTCCATTGAGGATCATTTCGCTCACATGCCGCAGGCAGCGGGCATAGGATGCGGCTTCCTGCACGTCATTGCCCGAGACTAGGGGGACTCCCGGATGGACCTTGGGGGAACTGAGCAGTGCGGCAAAGCCCATGGCCCCGGGCGGTACCAGACCCGCCGCCAGCAATTCGTAAATGACCACCCGGTGCGGGACAATGAACGCATCCGGGCGGTAGTGCCGCAGCCACTGCAGAAGCTCCGCGTTCAGCCAGGGGTGTCCGTCTTCGGGTATGCACTCACGGTGCTCGCAGACGGTGCCTGACGGAAAAAGCCGGGCCTTTGCCGCTAACAGCACTCCCAGCCGAGCCAGGTCGTCCGATGGATTGAGTGAATGGTGCAATAGCACAGCCAGCCGCCGGTAGCCCCGGGCGATTACCTGGTTCAGTGTGGCCAGCATGTATTCGGAGGCGCTGTGCCGCACCACGTGAAACGCCAGTTCCGGCACCCCGCGGCTGAATTTGACCACGCTGAACTGGGACCAGTCCACTGCCAGCCAGCGCTTTCCGGTCATGCTGGCTCCCGGGCTGAGCACGATGCCCGCCACGCCCTCCTGCCACAGCACCCGTGCCAGAGGAACCGGGTCGGTGGCCTCGGTCACCGCCCGCATGCGCAAATCCAGGCCCAGATGCTCTTCCACCGGTTTCAATTCCTCGCGCAGCGTTCCGTCCAACCGTGCCTTGGCCACCAGCAGTGCAACCACCGGGCGGTTCAGGGCGCGGCGGTGCGGATGGCGGCGCGCCACCAGCCGGGCTGCGGCGGGGTCTGGGCGGTAACCCAGCCGCGCCGCCACTGCCAAGACCCGCTGCCGCGTCTTCGCCGCCACCCCTTTCCTCCCGGCCATCACCTGGGAAACGGTAAAACCCGAGACACCGGCCTCCGCTGCCACTTCATTCCTTGTCGGACGTTGGGGAAAGCCCGATTCGAGCGCCATTGAAGGAGTCGTTTTGGCCACTACCTACACGTGTAGCATTTGAGGCGATTGTTCAAGCGAAAGTTTCAAAGTAATTTTTACCCATTGATGAAAACAAATGCCCTCACTCCCCATACCCTCAGGCTGACTCGTGTCTGCCTTCGTTTGTTCATCGCGGTGCTCACCGTGCTCGCGTTTCCCCTGCAAGGACAGGTTCTGATTGAAGACAACTTCAATTACACCACTCCCGGCGGCCTTGCCGGCAATACCGGTGGAACTGGCTGGACCACGCCCTACGTGGCCATAGGAACATCGAACGTGGAAGTGGCCTCCGGTTCCCTGGATGTGTCCATCACGGGCTACCAATCCCCGAATACCGGAAACCGGATTGGCAACAGCAGCACCTTCACTTACACCACGCGTGCCTTTGATTCATCCCTAGCGACGACCGACGGCACATCGTACTACTTTTCCATGTTGATCAACGTCGCTACGATTGATTCGAATAATCGGGTGATAAGGCTGTTCAATACGGCAGGTGGCAGCGCAGTGGGCTTCGGGATCAATGCGAGCGCTGCAGGAGGACTTATTGCCGGGATCAACAACAACAACGGCACGGAATTTGGTGATCTGGACTGGACATTGGGCTCCACCCAGCTGCTTGTCGGGAAAATGACCTTCAGCGATACCGCAGGGCAGGACCGCTTCGATGTGTGGCTCTTTAATGACGGAGCCGATATATCCTTAGTAAATTGGTCTGCTTCCACGAATTTTGTTCTTGGCGATGTCGCACCGGAACAAGGCATAGCCTTTGGACGGGGTGATACCCTTGGGCTCTACTCGATGGATTCCTTCCGCTTCAGTGATACGGTTAACGGAGTCCTGACTACCATCCCCGAGCCTTCCACCTACGCCCTGCTGGCTGTAGGCCTGACTGCTCTCTGCGTGCTGCGCCGCCGTCAGGGCAAGTAAGCACTTTCAGCTTTGAGCTTTCGGCGCCTGGCAGGTTTCCTGCCGGGTGCCTTTTCTTGAGGGACTCAGCCCCATGATGCCGCCCCGAGTCTAGGGTTCCGTTTGCAGGGGGAAACGCTCCACGTCCCGGGGAAGCTCTGAAGTGGGCTCACCGCGAAGAGCGCGAGGTTCGCGAAGGGGCAATCGGGTTTGGACTGCATTCTATGGCCTTCATGACCCAGTGGTTTCGCTTTGCGTTCTTCGCGCGCTTCGCGGTGAACTGCATCATTCCGGCTGAGCACCGGGTTCGGCCCCTGCGGTCAATCCTTCTTTCGTCTAACCGCTGGGGAGGGATATCCACTCGATCCCCGGGCTTGTCCGGCTACGCTTGAAGCATGGACATGATCCGCATTCTGCTCCTGCTATTTCTGTCCCTTGGCTTGGCTCCCGCCGCTCCCAGCCTCCCGCTCAAAGGTGGAGAGAATGTCCTCTTCATCGGCAACAGCCTTACCGGCAAGCTCAAGGACACGCTCAACACCATGGCTGCGGCCAACCAGCTTCCCGCCTTCAACGGCCACCAAATCCAGCTTTGGAATGAAACGTTAGAAACCCATGTCAAGATCTCCCCGGAAGCCACTCCCGAAAAATTTGCCGAGGGGGAAAACGGCCACGCCGAGATGAAAGGCTACAAAGTCAAGGCGGCCTACAATTCCCTCTGGAAGAAGGGCCAATACGACACCCCGGAATTCAATGACAAAGGCTACATCACCGCGCTGGAGGCTATCCCCCGGGGCACGCCGGAGGGCAAGCCTTGGGACTTCATCATCATCCAGGGCTACTCGGATGCGAACAACACGGCCAACCGCATCACCCCCGGCCCCGACGGCAAGCCCAACTTCGAAGGGCCGCTGATGATTTACGGCAGCCGGCTCATCGAGGCGGCAAAAGCCGCCGGCGCCACCCCGGTGCTCTACATGGCCTGGCTGCTCAACCCCGAACTGGGCGGCGGCAACCAGAATCCGGAAAGCTATTACAACACCCAGTTCGACCAGCTCATCGCCAGCTACCAGGCCCTGGCCCGCGCCCACAACATCCAGGTCATCCCCGTGGGGGCGGTCATGCGCGCCCTTTCCAAAGAGCGCAAGCCCGCCGAGGCCGCAACCGGCTGGCTCATCCAGGACAACGTCCATGGCAGCGCCAGTGGCAAAGCCCTCCTGAATTACACCATGACCGCCGCCCTCTACGGACGCCCCGCCGCTTCCCTCACCCACGCCTCCAATGCGGAACGGAAGGGATCCGACAGCCGCTACGCCGTGGGCGAAACCCAGAAAAAGGGAAATCTGCTCATCACACCGGAAATCGATATGGCCATCCGCCAAGCTGTCGATGACTTCCTCAAGGACTACGGCTGGCAGCTTTCCGCGTCTAATTTGTAGGGGAAGCGCTTTCGCTTCCCCCGGGACGCGGCGTGCGTCCCCTACAGGAGGGGCATTCGGTCCTGAAACACCCATCCGCGCTCCAGTCCTGCGCCTGGGATACATGGAATTCTTTGCTGACGCCGGCCCGGCTTTCGGAGATTCTGAATCATGCTCTACCGCCGCCTGGGCAACTCCGGCCTCAAAGTCAGTGCCCTCTCCCTGGGGTCCTGGCAGACCTTCGGCCTCGCGGTCGATGATTCCTCCACTGCCGCGATCATGCAGGCGGCCTATGAAGCCGGGATCAACTTCTTCGATGGTGCGGAAAACTACGGACCCTATCTGGCCGAAGAAGCCATGGGCCGGGTCTTCCGCCGCTTCGGCTGGCGGCGGGACACTCTGGTTATTTCCAGCAAGGTTTCCTGCAATCCCGAGCTGGGCCTGCTGCGCCACGGCCTGAGCCGCAAACACTTGGTGGAGGCCTGTGACCAGGCACTGCAGCGCCTGGGTCTGGACTACCTGGACCTCCTTTTCTGCCACCGGCCTGATCCGGACACGCCGCTGGAAGAAACCGTGCGCGCCATGAATGAACTCATCCAGCGCGGCAAAATCCTCTATTGGGGGACGAGCGAATTTTCCGCCGCCGATTTGCTGGAGATGCACGCCATTGCGGGGAAGCTGGGACTGGTGGGGCCATTGATGGAGCAGAGCCGTTACAGCCTGCTCCACCGGGCCCGCCTGGAGCGCGAGCTGCTGCCCCTGTTCGAGTCCTTCGGCATGGGCACCACCATCTGGAGCCCGCTCGAGTTCGGCCTCCTGACCGGAAAATACAACGAGGGCATTCCCTCTGATTCGCGCGGTGCGCGCGATCCGCGGTGGATCGAGCGCATCCGGGCCGATGGCGGGCTGGAAAAAGCCCGTGCGCTGGGGGCCATCGCCCGCGGCCTGGGAGTGGCCCAGGGTCCGCTGGCCCTGGCCTGGACCCTGAAAAACCCCCATGTCTCCACAGCCATCCTGGGGGCTTCCAAGCCGGAGCAGGTCCAGGAGAACCTGGGTGCCCTGGACATTCTCCCCTTGCTCACTCCGGACGTGATGGCGCGCATAGATGCCGTTTTCCCTCCGGTCTGATTCGGGTTTTTGCGATGAAACAGCCCTGCCTTACACCTCTGTCCGCACCCGCATGGGAAGCACGTGGCGCACTGGCGGGCGAACGCCCCCGCCTTCTGGTCAGCACCGACATCGGCGGGTTTGATCCGGATGACTTCCAGTCCCTGGTCCACTTGCTGCTCTATGCAGACGTCCTGGACATCGAGGGGCTGCTGTCCTCTCCGCCGGGTCCGGGACGGGCGGAACACCTGCTGGAGACACTCGAGGCCTACGCCCGGGATTACTCCGCACTGCGGAGCCATGCGGACTACCCCGCCCCGGAAATCCTCCGCGGACTCGTGTGCCAGGGAGCGATCTATGCCCAGGCAGGGGACATACCGGGGCCGCCCAGCCCGGGCGCCCGCTGGATCATCGAGCGGGCCCATGCGGCTGATCCTGCCGGGCGCCCGCTGCACGTTCTGGCCTGGGGTTCCCTCACCGATGTGGCGCAGGCAGTCCATGCCGATGGCGCGATCAAGCCCCGCATCCGGCTTTATTCCATCGGCTCCTGGAACACCGAACACGGGGACCCACGGGCCCGTGCCTATCTTTTCGCCCGCCACCCCGATCTCTGGTGGATCGAGAACGACAGCACCTTCCGCGGCATGTATGTGGGCGGCGAACAGGGGGACGATCTGGGCAACCTCACATTTCCCGGGGAACATGTGCGCCACGCCGGCGCTCTGGGAGCCTTCTTCCTGGAGAAGAAAGCCGATATCAAAATGGGGGACACCCCCTCGGTGCTTTATTTCCTGCGGGGAGATTTTTCCGATCCAGCCACGCCGCATTGGGGCGGCCGCTTTGTCGTTCCCTTTCCCGAACGTCCGACCTACTGGCATGATGACCCCGCGCCGGAGCTGGCCGAGGGGCCGCACCGGGGAGCCCGCACAGTCAACATCCACCGCACGGCCTATCTGCGGGATTGGCAGGCCCGCCAGCGGCGGGCCGTGCTGTCATAGCCGGAAGCCTCCGGTTCGATTCTCACGCCAAGGCGCTAAGCCCGCCAAGCGCGGAAGTTCGATTGAAGGTGAAGAAGAAAGCGTTCGTGTTTTTCTTTGCGAGCTTTGCGCCTTGGCGTGAGCCATTTCCCAGGAAGGACGGCAGCGCCGGATTCAGCCCTGGCGCTGCTGCCAGTCCCGGATGGCGCGCCCGGCGGCGGCGGCGTTGGCGGGCTTGAGTTCATCCCATTCCCGTCCGATCCAGAGCCCATCGGCCCCGGCTTCCAGGGCGCTGGTGGTGGCCCGCATGACCTGTTCCTCGGAGATTGGGATATCGCACAGTGGCACATCGAAGCCGATTCGTGCGTGGACTTGGGTGGCTGCGCCGGTGGCGCGGACCGCACGGACTGCCCGGCAGGTTTCGGAAGCGACATAATCCTCGCTCAAGGCGCATTGCTTCTCCAGTTGTTCGGCATAGCCGGGCTGGGTGGCCGGATCAAAGCCGAGAAAGCTGAAATAGAGGGCATGGGCCAGTGCCGGTGGGGCGTCGGCCAGGAGCAGGCGCTCGTAGTTTTGGCGGAAGTGGTTGAACGAGCGGGGACCCATGCAGTCGAAGTAAAGGCCGATGCTCAGCCAGTCGGAGTGGCCCACCATGTCTGCATAATCCCAGGCGGCCCGCGTCATCAAGTCCCAGCTCATGCCGTGGTCCACATGCCAGCCGACCTGCACGCTGGGGCGGATTTGTTTGATGGTGCGGTGGATGCGCCGCCGCTGGTCCTCCCGGCTATCGGTCCAAAAGCGCTCCCAGGCCAGCAGCGCAGGATGGCGGATCAAAATCCGCAGCAAGGAGACGAGGTAGCCCTCGATGGGCCTCCGGCTGGCGTCCGGGCCATTGGACGGCTGGCGGTGGGCTTCCCCATGCGCTTGCAGGGCGAGAAAGCCGGCCCGTGCGGCCTCGGCATCGATCCCGCGCTGCCGGGCGAGGGTGCGGCAGTGGGTGCAGAAGCAGGTGGCCTGGCCGCCGCCCAGGGTGCGCATGAGCGGCCCGCCCCGCTCCTGGCCGAACTTGAATCCGGCCAGGCCGGGGTGGCCGATGACCAGGTCCGCCACCACCGCGTCCCAAAACGCCATGTAGTCGGGGTGGTTGAAGCAAACGGTCTGTGTGGACCGGCCGTGCAGGTCGTGTTCCGCGCAGGCTTCCAGGCCCGGGATGGCGCCCGTGATGATGTAAGGCTCAAGGATGCGGGCATAGACCTGCATGCCCCGCGGAGTGGCCGCCTCCTCAAGTTCGTCCAGAATGTCGCGGTCCGCGTAAAGGTGGGAAGGGTCCTTGGCCTGCCGGAGGGGCGTGGCGGCATAGTGCCGCTCGTCACAGCGCACAAAGACATCGGTAACCGGGGTCCCAGTGGCGGGGTCGGACGTAGGGGCGTGGCCGGGCCGGTATTGGCGCCCCACCATGTTGTTGGAAAACGTCATGACGGTGTTGATGCAGGCCAGCTCCTGCATGGCGTCAAGCGTGGGGCCGATGCCATTTTGATAGAGGCCCTGGGGCATGGCCGGTGAGCCGATGAGCATGGAAGGAAAAGGATTCATAAAGAAAGCGGATCAGGGTGCGGCTGGGGTCCAGGCCTTAGATCGGACAGGGGGAGCGGCGGAGGGAGTCGATGAGGCCCCGGCGGCTGGGTTCGAGTCCGGCGTCCTCGATGGCGCGGAGCACGCGGGACTCGCTCATGATGATGCGGTCTTTGCTGTAGAGCTGGTAGCTGCCGCGCCAGGCGTCCGGGGTCATGTTGATAGTGGCCAGGTTGGCCCCGGCGCGGAGGGCGCGGCTGTAGCCGTCGGGTGCGAGGATGCTGAAGGCGCTGACTGCGGGGATGACGTGGTCCGGACGGGCCAGGCGGAGGGCGGCCAGGGCGTTGAGGGACTGATCCACATGGGCCGGGGCCGCGCCGGCCAGGGGAGTGTCCTCGCCGGGTATGAAGGGGCTGACGCTGCTGCCGGCCAGGGGCAGGCCGGCCAGGAGGGCGAGGGTTTCATCGAGAATGGCCTCCGTTTGGCCGGGCAGGCCCATGATGAAGCCGGAGGACACGAGCCATCCGGTGGCGGCCAGCTGGTGGATGGCTTCCAGGCGGCGGGCCAGGCTGCCCGGGGCATGGATGCCACGGAAGTGGGCCTCGTTGCCGGTCTCGAGCTTGATGATGTAATAGCCGGCGCCAGCCTGGCGGAGGGCGTCGTAGAGGGGGCCGTCCAGGGTGCCGAGGCAGACGCTCAGGCCCCAGCGCCCGGCGGCGGCCAGCTCGGCCAGCAGGGGCAGGACGATTTCGCGCACGGCCACGGGGTCTTCGCCGGTCTGGATGTTGATGTCGGTGACCGAGGCGGGGAGGTGGTCGAAAAGCAGGCGGCGGAGGGTGTCCCGCTCGGCGCGGAAGCGGGGGAGGGATTTGTTGCCGCGCCGCATGCCGCAGTAATCGCAGTTTTGGCGGCAGTAGTTGGAAAGTTCGACCACGGCGCGGAGGAAGACGCGGCGTCCATGGACCTGGTCCCTCCGGGCGGCGGCCTGGGCATGGAAAGCGTCCTGGGCAGGGCCGCGGAGGTCCAGCCAGCGGGCGGCGGGCAGGGGTTTCACGGAGCCGGGCTCCGGAGCATGCGTTTGGTGTAAAGTATGGGCAGGCATTTGGTGAAGGCTCCAGCAGCCAGGAGCGCTGCAGCCGGAGGAATCCAATTCCATGGAGTCGGAAGGACCGGATCAACCCCAAACCACAGGGTATTGAAAAAAAAGGCCGCGGTCCAGAGCGCGGTGAGAACGCGGTTGGCCTGGAGGAAGAGCGGGTGGCCCCAGCGTTCGGGCGGTGTTTCTTCGCGCGCGTAAGCCAGGGTGAAAGGGGAGCCGCGGAGGAGGGAGAGGACGGCCATGGCCAGGAGGAGGGCATTGACCGCGCAGCCGGAGGGCAGGGTCCAGGCGGCCTGGAGGGCGAAGTGCAGGCCGAAGACGGCATCGACGGGCTTGAGGGAGGCTGTCCAGCGGGCGTGGGCAGCCCACCAAGTGGTGAGGGCGGCCAGAGCGCGGGCGGCGGGGGGGAGCGGAGCGGCCGCGGCCCAGGCAGCCCAGGGCAGCAGCTGGGGCAGAAGCCGGGCGGCTGCCGTGGGCAGCGGGGGCAGCCAGGCGGGCTTCCAGGAACCGCTGCCCCAGCGCACGCTGCCGGGCAGCCAGGCGGCCAGCCAGAGCGCGGTCCGGGCCAGCACGGCTGCGGGCAGCGCAGCCCAGGCGGCGGGTGAGAGCCGGGCTCCGCAGGTCCGGTGGCACAGTGCGGTCCAGGCGGATTCCCAGGTTAGGCAAAGCGCCAGTCCGGCGGCCGTGGCCCCGGAGGGGTGGAGGGCGAGCGCAGCGGTCCAGGCCAGCAGCGGGAGCACCGCCCCGTGGGCCAGGGAGGCGGCGGGGTTGCAGCCGTGGATGGTCCGCTGCCAGCGCAGGGCATGGCCCCAGGCCTCACGCCACGATCCCGCTGCAGCGGGCGTGGCGGCGGCCTGCGGAACGAAGCGGACGGGGGCCAGACGGCGCCCCAGGAGGTGGTCGTCCGCCAGCGCGGCCCCCAGTTCATCCCAGTCCACTTCCCGCTGAAAATCTTCCGCCTCGAAGAGTGCGGCGGAACCGACCGCGAAATCGATGTCCTTCCGTCGGGAGAGGAAAAGGAGGCCGGGGATGACCTGGAGGTGGGCCACGGCGGCATCGAGCAGCGCGGCGGGGCGGCGCAGGTCCGGAATGTGATAGGGGGCGGCGATGAGGCGGGCGGAACCGCGCCGGGCCCAGGCGGAACGCAGGGCATCCACGAAGCCGGGGGGAGCTGCCATGTCGGCATCGCTCCACAGCCAGAGGCCGCCGCGGGCGCCTTGGCTGAGGAGGCGCAGGCTGCGGATTTTGGGGTTGGCCGGGCCGCCTTCCGTGGGCAGGGCGGTGGTGCTGAGGTCCACGCCGGGGCAGTGCTCCTGCAGGCTTTGGCGCAGGGCATCTGGAATGCCGCCGGGTGCGCCGAGGCGCAGGGCGTCTCCCGGGTGGAGCTGGACCAGGAAGCTCTCCAGGGCCTCCAAGGCGGGGCCGGGCACGAGCGGCTGGGGGCAGGCTTTGAACAGGGTCAGCGGGGGAGAGGGGGCCGGGGGGGGGGAAGGCACTGGGCTGGCCAGGCGGCGGAGCTGTCCCCAGGCGATGAGGTGCCAGGCCAGCGCGGGGAGGGAGGCGAGGCCGGCAGCGGCCAGAACCCAGGGCAGCGCCTCATCCATGCGCGTGCTGGATGAGGGGTTCGGCAGCGGGCTGGCCGAACCAGGCCACGGCCTCCGCCAGCGCGGTGGAGGCTTCCAGGCGCGGCGCCCAGCCAAGCCGTTCGCGGGTGAGGCGGTTGTCGAAGAACTGGCAGCGGCGGGCCTGGAAGGCGGTCTCGAGGCAGACACGGCGGGAGCGTGAGGGTGCCCAAAAGTGGGCCAGCTCGCCCGGAAGGGCGGCCAGGGCCAGGACCGGCCAGGGCATCTCGTGGCGGGGCGCCTCAAGGCCGGAAAGGGCGGCCATTTGCCGGAGGATTTCATCCAGCCAAAGGTTGGAGCCTCCGAGGACGTAGCGGGCACCGGGCTGCCCGCGCTCGCCGGCCCGGACCAGGCCGCGGGCCAGGTCGCGCACATGAATGAGGTTGAGGCCGGTGCGCATGGAGAACGGAAAGCGCCCGAGGAGGAAGTCCCGCACCATGGCGCCGGTGGGGGTGGGGGTTTCATCCTCGGCCCCGATCGGGCAGGTGGGGCTGGCGATACAGGCGCTGACCCCGCGTGCAGCGGCATCGAGGATGAGGCGTTCGGCCTCCCATTTGCTGCCTTTGTAGGCGCAGCCGGGCGGGCGGTGCGGGGGGAAGCCGGATTCCGGGATCAGCGCGCCTTCGGGGGCATGGAGGAGGCCGGCGGTGCTGACGTGGACGAGCTTGCCGGCGTCCGCGCGCTCGAAGGCGCGGAGGACCTGGCGGGTGCCCTCGATATTGGTCCGGCGGAGGGCGGGGGCATGGCCCCAGCCGAAGCGGTAGAGGCCGGCGCAATGGTAAACCGTGGCGGCGCCGCGGAAGGCCTGTTCCAGCCGCGCAGAGTCATCGAGGCCGGCGGGGAAAATGTCGGCCGCGGAGCCGAAGAGGCGGCGGGCTTTGGCCGGGTGGCGGGCGGTAATGCGCACGGAGTGGCCGTGGGCGAGGAGTTCCCGCACCAGCCAGCGGCCCACGAATCCCGTGCCGCCCGTGACAACCGCTTGCCTCGCCTCCATGGCCGCGCATAGTAAGTTGCGAGCTTGAAGACCGCATCCTTTTTTTTGCCTCTGTCTTTGTTTCTGGCGTGCTGCGCCGGTCTTCCGACGGAATCCCACCCCGGTGCCGGGCGCGCCCACCTGCGGCCCGGACGGGACACATTTGCCTTCGCCAATGAGACGGTCTGGCAGTATGAGGACGGGGTGCCGAAATCGGGGCCTTTGGAGGAGGGCGCGGAGGGCAACGGGGAGCGCTACACCCGCCGCTGCTTTGTCATGGCCCGGGCGGCGGTGCAGTTCAAAAAATTCGCCCGCTTCGATCCCGCGCAGCCGCGCCCGGAAGCGGACGGCCTGGCGCGTTTGGTGAGGAAGGTGTGCGCGGTCCCCGTGTGGGAGCCGGCCCGGGAAGAAAAGGACCGGGTGGTGATCGGGGGCTGGGCAGACTTGCACGGGTTCAGCCGGGATTGTCCGGAGTTGGTCCAGGACCACATCGGCCTCGGGTGGCCCACGTATTTCCGCCCGGGAAATTTCGGGATCATCTTCCCGCCGGGGCGGGCGGCGCAGGAGCGGGTGCGGGAAGAAATTGAAGCGCTTTGGCGGGGAGGGGAGCCTCCGCTGCTCTGGCTGGTGAATTTCCCTTCGCTTTCAATCAACCACGCGGTGGTGGTGGTGGGGCGGCGGGGGGAGCATGGATTTGTGGTCTATGATCCGAACCTGCCGGATGAGCCGCAGCTGCTGGAGTATGACGCGGCGCGGCGGACGTTCATCTATCCGCGGGTGTTTTATTTCCGCGGCGGGGATGTGGATGTGCGGGTGGCGTTCCGGGGGCATTTCCGATGAGCGCGCCGGCGCGCGCGGCGGTCACTGGCATCGGCATCACCAGTCCGCTGGGCGGGGGATGCGCGGCCACGATGGAGGGCATACTGGCGGGGCGGGTGGTGCGGGGGCCGGTGGAAATTTTCGATACGGAAGGCTGCCGCTGCCGCGAGGCGGCGGCCTGTCCGGAGGATGCGCTGGCCCGGCGTCCGCGCCAGCCCCGGGTGGTGCGGCTGGCCCAGCCCGCGCTGGAGGAAGCACTGGCTTCCGCCGGGCTTCTGGCGGGCGGCGCGCGGGTGGCGGAGGCCGTGGCGGGCATGCCCTGCTGCATCAGCACCACCGGCGGGGCGATGGAGCTGGGCGAGCGTTTTCTGGCCAATGCCCTGCGCGGGAAACATCACCATGCGCTGGCGCAAGTCTCCCGCTACCAGCCGCACCAGCAAGTGAGGGAATTGCAGCGGACCTTCGGGCTGCACGGCCCTTCCTGGATCGTGGCCAATGCCTGCGCCAGCGGGGCCAATGCCATTGGCCATGCCTGGGACCTGATCGCTTGCGGGCGGGCGGAGTGTGTGCTGGCGGGTGGTTACGAGGCGCTGACGGATCTTATTTTCACGGGTTTTGACTGCCTGCAGTCACTTTCGCCCACGCTTTGCCGCCCGTTCGACGAGGAGCGGGACGGGCTGATGCTGGGTGAGGGGGCGGCATTCCTGGTTCTGGAGAGTGAAGCCCATGCGCGGGCGCGGGGTGCGGTCGTTCTGGGCTGGGTGGCGGGCTACGGGCACAGCACGGACCTGCACCATTTGACCCAGCCGCATCCGGAGGGAAAGGCGCTGGCCGCGGCGATCGCCATGGCGGTGCGGCGCTCGGGTTCGGAGCCGGAAACCGTGGGCTACATCAATGCGCACGGCACGGCCACACCGATGAATGATCCTGCGGAGTGTGCCGGCTATCACGCGGCCTGCGGCGGTGGGCTGGGGGCGGCGCGGGTGAGTTCGATCAAATCGGCCATCGGCCACACGCTGGGGGCGGCCGGCGCGATCGAGGCGGCGGTGACACTGCGGGCAGCGCGGGCGGGCCGGCTGCCCCCGCAGGCGGCCACGCGCCGCCCCCTGGCCGGCATGGCTGGGCGGCTGGCCGGGATGGGAGAATGCTGGCCGGAGGGCCGGCCCCGGGCCTTGAGCGTGAATCTGGGCTTCGGCGGATCGAATGCCGCCTTGATTCTAGAGAGAGGTGAGGGATGAGCGAGGCGGGCGGATCCCGGGTGCTGGGCTGCGGCGTGGTCAGCCCGTCGGGCTGGGGCATGCCGGAGGGGGCGGTGCGGGGTGGGGTGGCGGAAGAAGCGCTGCTTTCCCGTCCCCGGCTGCGCCGTCCGGCGGCGCGGGTGGCGGAGTCCGGGCCGTTGTGGGACCGGTGGAAACGGGAGCCGCGCATGCGGCGGGCGGCACCGATCGCCCGCTTCATGGCGGAGGCCGTGCGCCAGGCGCTGGAAGGCGCGGAGCCGGGCTTGCGGCGGGGGCTGATCGGGTGCTTTTCGCTGGGGGGCATTGTCTTCAGCCGCAAGTTTTACGAGGGGATGCAGCAGCATGGCCGGGGCCTGGCCAGCCCCGCGCTTTTTCCGGAGACGGTCTATAACAGTCCGCTGAGCCATGTGGCAGCGGTGCACGGCCTGGATGGCCCGGCGGATTCGCTGGTGGGTGATGAGTCCTGCTGGGCCGCCGCGCTGGGCACGGCGGAAATGTGGTTAGTCAGCGGGGAGGTGGAGGAAGTGGTGGTGGTGGCGGGCGATGAGGTGGACGCCATTGCGCTGGAAGGTTATGAGGCGGCGGGGTGGTTCCGCCGCCGGGCGGGCTGGGTGGCGGCGGAAGGGGCTGCGGCCCTGCGCTTGGGGCGCGGGGGAGGCGGCCCTGCCGTGCGCCTGGCCCATCCGCCCCTGCCCTGCGGCAAAGGATTTCCTCCGGCTCGGGAGCGGGCTGAGGCGATGGCCCGCGGGTTGCCGGAAGGCGGGCGGGTGCTGCGCACGGGGAAGGGAACGGATTGGGAAGCTTTGGAAGCAGACTGGCTGGGGGGAAATCCGTCCCTGGCCTGGGACCCGGCCTGTGTGCCGGGGCATTCCCTGAGTATTTCGCCGGCTTGGGCTTCGTGTGCGGCACGGGCCTTTTGCGCTACATCGGGCGGCCCCCTGATCCAGCCGGTCTGGGGCAGCAGCCACGCCTGCGCGGCGCTGGTGTGGGAAGTGTGATCGGGCGCGGGAAGGCAGGGGGGGCGGCAAAGACGCCCGCCAGCTTCGGCTTGATCGGAAGTGGTTGCGGGCGGTAGTTTCCCAGCCCATGTCTTCGATCGCGCTTGATGACTTGCGGGCCATGCTCGCCGAAACCTGCATGCTGCAGACTCCTGTGGCAGAGATCGGGGAAGACACGCCGCTGTTTGGTCCCGGAAGTGTGGGGCTGGATTCGATCGATGCGCTGCAGCTGGCGGTGGCGGTGGAGCAGCGCTACGGAGCGCCCTTGAAAGATCCGGAAGTCGCCCGCCAGGTGCTGGCCACACTGGGCAGCCTGCGCGAGTGGCTGATCCGGCAGGCGGAGGCCTGATCGCCATGGCTGAGGCGCGCGATGTGGTGGTTTTGGGCGGCGGGCCCGCGGGGTCCACCGCCGCCATCCTGCTGGCCCGTGAGGGCTGGAAGGTCACGCTTCTGGAAAAAGAGCGCTTCCCCCGCTTCCATATCGGCGAATCCCTCCTGCCCTTTGGCAATACGCTGTTGAAGGACCTGGGGATTTGGGAGGATTTGGTGCAGGGGGGATTCACGGTCAAGCCGGGGGCGGACTTCCATGCCGGGGATGGCCATGGGATGCTGCGCTCGGATTTCAGCCGCTTTTTGGGGGAGGAGTTCGGACGCACCTTCCAGGTGGACCGGGCCTCTTTCGACCACCTGCTTCTCCGCAAGGCAGGGGAGGCCGGGGCAGAGGTGCGCGAGGGCACACGCGCGGAAGTTGTGGAACTGGGGAGCGGGGGCGTGCGGGTGCGGGCACACGGGGAGAGCGGGGCGGAGGACTATGAGGCGCGCTGGCTGCTGGACTGCACCGGGCGTGATGCCACTGTGGGCCGCCATTTGGGCTTGCCGAAGTCCGACCTGGGCATGGCCAAGAAGCTGGCGGTTTATGCGCATTTCCGCGGGGTGCGGCGCAACGAAGGGGCCTGGGAGGGGAACATCTCGATTGTGCGGCTGGAAGGCGGCTGGTTTTGGATCATTCCGCTGCGTGAGGGCATCACCTCGGTGGGATTGGTCCAGCCCATGGCCCGGTTCCGGGAGGCGGGGGGCGAGCCCCGGGAAGTGTTCGAACGCGCCTGCACCGGGAGTCCGGAGATGCGGTTCCGGATGAAGGCGGCGGAACGGGCCTCGGACTGGCACATCACCTCGGACTACACCTTCCGCCACCACCGCACCGCGGGGGCGCGGTGGATTTTGTGCGGGGATGCGGCGGGGTTCATTGATCCGATTTTTTCCTCCGGGGTGCGGGTGGCGATGGAGAGTGCAGCGCGGGCGGCGCGGCTGGCTGGGCGCTGCCTGAAGGAGGGGCGCGGGCTGTCGGCGTCCGAGCAGGCGGATTACCACCGGAAGTTTGTCCGGATGACGGGGGCTTTTTTGCGCATGATCCGGATGTTTTACGACAACCACGGGTTCGAGGTGTTCATCAATGCGAGCGGGCTGCTGGGCCTGCAGCGGGCGGTGGTGGACGTGGTGGGCGGGAACACCGAGCCGTCCTGGGGGGTGAAGTGGCGGCAGGAGCTTTTCTTTGCCATCTGCCGGCTGCAGCGCTGGGTGAAGTTCGCGCCGCGGCTGCCGCTCTTCACCGCGGCGGCCCGGGCCCGGGCGGCGGCGGAAGCATGAGCGGAGCGGGCGATCCCTACGCCCACGTGGCGCGGGCATTCTACCGGGCGCGCTGGTTTGAGCGGGCCATGGCCACGGCGCGGGTGCTGCCGCGGGGTGTGCTGGCCGCAGCGGGGCGTGCATCCGGTCGGGCCTATGCCCGGCGGCATGCGGAGCACCGGGCGGTGACCCTGGCCAACCTGAGGCGGCTGGTTCCAGACTATCCAGGCGATGGCGCGGGGGTCTATGCCTCGTTCGGTGAGACGCTGGCGGATTATTTCCACCTGGGGCACGCCGCGGATGAAGCGATTGAGCGGGTGGTGGGGGAGCGCCGGGGGTTCGAGCACCTGCACCGGGCCTGGGAAGGCGGCAAAGGGGCGGTGCTGGCCAACTTGCATTTCAGTTTTTTTGAGCTGGGCGGGTGGGTGATGAAGCATCTGGGCATGCCCGTGGTGGTGCTCACGCGCCCGGAGCCGGAGCCGGAGCTGTCGCGCTGGCGGGCGGAGTTCCGCGCGCGCTGGGGCATGGAGACGATCGAGGTCGGGGCGGACCCGTTTGTGCTGCTGGAGGTTTTGCAGCGGCTGAAGTCCGGCCAGATGGTGGCCATGCTGGTGGACCGCCCGCTGCCGCAGCACCGTGTGGAGTCGCGGGTGGAAGGCAGCGTGCTGGCCTGTTCCAATCTGATGTTCCAATTGGCCGCCAAGGCGGGAGCGCCGATCCTGCCGATGGCGGTGTGGCGGGAGGGCGGGCATTACCATTTTCACGCGGGGGCGCCGCTGCCGGACCCGCGGCAGGCGGGGCAGAGCGGGGCGGCGGAGGTGTTTTGGCGGGACCTGCTTCCGCTGGTGCGGGCCCACCCGGAGCAATATTATGGGTTCGAGGCCCTGCCATGAATCCATCTTCCCTGACCCCGCACGGACCGGGATTTTCCTTTGTGGACCGGGTGGAAATCGACCGGGAGGGATCCCGGGCGACGGGATGGAAGCGGCTGGACGCGGAGATGGATTTTTTCCGGCACCATTTTCCGGGGCGTCCGCTGATGCCCGCGGTGCTGCTGGCGGAAGTGGCGGCCCAGACGGCAGGATGCCTCTGGGGTGCACTGCTGGGGGTGGAGGGGGTGGAGCGGTTTGTGCTGGCGCGGATCGACCGCTTCAAAGTGGCAAGGGCCGTCCTGCCAGGTGAGGAAATCCGGACGGAGGTGGTGATGGTGCGGAGCCTGGGAGCGGTGGCGGAGTTCGAGGCCCGGCTGCATGTGGACGCCGCCCTGGCCGCGGGCGGGGTGGTGACCCTGGCGCGCGCAGCCCGCTGAACCGCCCGGGGGAAGCGGGGAATCTGGAAAGGGAACGAGATCAGGAATGGGCGGAGCGGAGTGTTTGGCGGAAGGAGGAAGGGGTGGTGCCGGTGAATTGGCGGAACTGGCTGGAAAATGTGAAAGGATCACAGTAGCCAAGGCGTTCGGCCACTTCTTTGACCGGATGGGAGCCCAGGAGGCGGCAGGCGGCCTCGATGCGGCGGCGGATGCGGTATTCGGCCGGCGGCACGCCCTTGATGCGGAGAAAGGCGCGGCGGAACGAGGGATAGCTGACATGAAGTTCCCGGACCAGGTCGGGAAGGTGGACCTTGTCGTGCAGGTCGGACTCCAGGCGCTGCGCCGCTTCGTCCACCACCCGGTCCCAGAAGCCGCTGCCGCGCTGCTGGAGGGCGCGGTCGTAAAGCGCGGCCAGCCAGGAAGCGAGGCCGGCCACGACCTGGCGCCGCCCGACTTCCGTGTGCGGACGGAGGCAGAGGTCGCGGAATTCGAGGTATTCGCGGGCGATGAGGTGGGGGGCGCCGCAGGCGAGCATTTCCAATTCGGGGACGATGTGGAGCGCCTTGAGCGCGGTGAAGGTGCCGCCATCGATGAGGATGAAACATTCGACGCAGTCGGAGGAGGGGTCGATCCAGACCCGGGCCGCGGTGGCTCCGAGCCGGTGGCGCTGGTAAAGGGAACCCGGTGCGAGGGTCTGGCGCTGGCCCTGGGAATCGGCAAAGGTGCCACTTCCCTGGAGGATGATGTTGACTGTGAAGAGGCGCTGCAGATGCCATTGGGCGCAGTGGGGCTGGCGTCCATGGGACCGAACGCCCAGGATGATGCAGCCCCAGAGCGGCCCCGATCCCAGCACCCGGTTGATCGAGGCGGGGTGAAGCAAGGCACTGAGGGGAAGCTGGAGGGAGGAAGTCATCTGCTGAACAAATTACCCATGTATTTGAAGATGGCTCCTATTCCACTTGGGGGCAATCGCAATTATGTTTAAAGAATGATCATGAATCCTATGGCGGTGCGGCGATGATTTGGGGCTATGCGGGCGTGTTTCCGGGGGAATTCCGGATATGGGACGGAGATCCGTTCCGGAACAAATACCGTTTTTTGGCGGATCATGGATTTGCCGCCACGGGCATCGGGCTGAAAGAGGCCCTGCATCCGGAGAAGCGGGCCTTTTTGCGCGGGGAGGCGCCAGCCACGGGCATCGTGCACAGCGTGCATGTATCGATGGATTTTTTCACCGCCCCGGTGGAGGCGCTGCGGGAGCAGGCCGCACGCCTGGTGGAAGGGCTGGCGGAAGTGAAAGAGGATGTGCGGGCGCGGCTGGTGGTGGTGAATGCGGGCCCTTATCATCGTTACCAGCGGGAGCCTTCCCGGGGCTTCCAGATGGAGCGGCTGCGCGAGGCACTGGCACCGCTGGCCGCAGGAGCCCACGGGCTGGGGTTGAAAACCGGGCTGGAAAACCACTGTGATTATCTTGTGGAGGACATTCTGGACCTTTGTGGGGCGGTGCCGCATCTGGGCTTGTTCTGGGATACGGGCAATGGAGCGATGACGGGCGACCACCCGTCACTGGCTTCCCGGCGGGCGGCTCCGCGGACTGTGGGGACGCATTTCAAGGATTTCTTCGCCTTTCCCAACGAGAAGACCCTGATGCTGGAGTTGAAAGGGGCTTCCTTGGGCGAGGGGGACATGGAGCTGGAGCGGCTGCACCGGGACCTGATGGAACTGCACCCGGACCCGGAGAGCCTGGTGATGGAATTCGAGCTGATTCCGGATGCGGCGCTGGGGCCCTGGGCCTCGCTGGAACGGAGCAAGCGGTTTGTGGAGCGGATTTCCGGCTGGAAATTCCGCTATCCGGAGGCGCGGCAATGAGCGCGGCGGAGCCGCTGCGGGCGGTGGTGGTGGGGGTGCGGGGGATGGGGCGCCAGCAGGCGCGCCTGCTGCACAGCTTGCCGGAATACCGGCTGGCCGGAGTCTGCGACCTGGATGCGGAAACCGCAGAGGCTTGCGCGGCGGAAAACGGCGTCCCGGCCTGGCAGGATTTTTCCAGGATGCTGGCCGAGGTGCGTCCGGACGTGGTGGCCGTCTGCACACCGAACAGCTCCCATGCCGCCCTTGCCATGCAGTCGGCTGCAGCCGGTGTCCGCGGCGTGATGTGCGAGAAGCCGATGGCGGTGAACCTGGCCGAGGGGCGGGCGATGGCCGCGGCCTGTGCGGCGGCGGGCACGGTGCTGGTGGTGAACCACCAGCGGCGCGTGGGGGCCGACCTGCGTGCGGCGCGGCGGCTGCTGGACGCCGGTGCTCTGGGGGATGTGCTGGAGTGGCGGGGGTTTTGTGCGGGGGACATGCTCAGCGATGGGACGCATGCGGTGGACAGCCTGCTCTGGCTGGCGGGGGATGTGCCGGTCCGGCAGGTGGCTGGCCAGGTGGAGCGGCAGGTGGAGGGGCTGCGGGCTCGCCCCGGTGAGCGGCCCGGCTGGCGCTACGGGCATCCGGTGGAGAGCGGAGCCTGGGGGCTCTTGATGCTGGAGGATGGAAGGCGGATCGAGATTTTTTGCGGCAGCTACTGCCGGCGCGCCGCCTATCAGGAATATGAAGTGAGCGGCACGCGCGGAAGGCTGTGGCGGGTGGGGGACAAGCTGCGTCCCAATCTTTTCATCCAGGATGCGGAAGGCGGGGATTTGGAGGCTTCATTCGACACCCAGAAGTGGCATGCCCAGCCGGTTCCGGCCGCCGGGGGGCGGGGGCTTTGGCGCGCGGTGCCGGAGTCCGGGTACGGCGACGCGATCGCGGAGGGTTACCGGCTGTTGGTCCGATCGGTGCGTGAGGGAGTACCGCATCCGATGGGAGCGGATGTGGCCCTGCGCGGGCTGGAATGTATCATGGCCATATATGAGTCCGCCCGGCTGGGCCGTCCCGTCTCCCTGCCGCTGAAGCAGGAGCGTTTCCCGCTGGAGCTGATGATTGAGGAGGGGCGAGTCTGAGGAGGCGCCATTCGAAATGTGAAATGGAAAAATGTGAAATCGGAGCGATGAGGATGAATTTGGGATGTTCGACGGCCTTTGAGAAGGAATCGCTGGAGCGGGCTTGTGAGCGGATCGCCGCCATGGGGTTCCGGTGGATTGATTTGATCTGCATACCGGGGTGGAGCCATGTGCAGCCGGCGGTGCTGGCGGAGCGTTTTGAGGCGGAGGCGGACCGGGTGGAACGGATGCTGGAGGCGAACGGGCTGCGGGCACATGCATTCAACATGGCGGTGCCGCATCCGCATTTGCGGGCAGATGCGGAAGTGAACCGCCAGCGGATTGCCCAGACCCGGGCGCTGGTGCGGCTGATGCGGCGGCTGGGCGTGGAGCGGGCAGGGTTTTATCCGGGCTATTACGCGGAAGGCCGGGAGCGGGCCGGGGTGGTGGCCGACACGGCCGCGAGCATCCGGGAGATGCTGGAGATCGCCGGGGAAGCCGGTGTGGTGATCGGGCCGGAAATCCACCGGTTCACCCCGTTTGAGACTCCGGCACAGGCGCGCGAATTGATCGTGGCGGTGCCGGAATTGAAGGTGGTGTATGATGCGAGTCATTTCATCATGCAGGGAATCGCCCTGGAGGAAACGGCCTTCCTGATGGAGCGGGCGCTTCATGTTCATTTCCGCGGCAGCGCGAAAGACCGGATGCAGTGCCGTCCGTCCGAAGGCACGGCGGACTTCCGCTGGATGGCGCGTGCGCTGCTGGCAGCGGGATATCCCTATCACGCTTCGATTGAATACATCCCGAAATTCGAGGGGGATGTGGAGGCGGCGATCCGGGAGACGCGCGGATGCCTGGAGGAGGCGTTCGGAGCCATGGCCTGACGGTCCGGGGTGAGGCCCCGGGCATGTGCCGGGCCGGGCGGAATTGCGTCAATGCTGCGCGCCGCCCCAGCCTCCGCCGCAGGGGCCGCCGCCTTCGTGGGGTGCCACGGAGACGGTCTGCCCGCGCATGTTGAGCACGGGGTGGTAGAACTTGGACAGGGACTCGGTGGCTTCATCCACGTAGTGGCCGATGAACGTGCGCCGCCAGCGGGTTGCACTGCGGTTGGGTCCGGAGCCGTGGATGAGGTTGCCGTGGAAGAACAGGGTCTGTCCGCGCAGGACGGGAACAGGGATGGGATGGGCCCCGCGGGGAAACTTGCTGATGTGGCTGTCGCCGTAGTTCAGCCAGCGTTCCGGGCGGTCTTTTTCCGGGCAGAGGATCGCACCGCGGTGGGAGCCGGGCACGACCCAGAGGCAGCCGTTTTCCTCGGTGGCGTCGTCCAGCGGGGTCCAGGCGCCGATGCAGGCGGCCGGCGAGGCCAGAAGGTAGAAATTGTCCTGGTGCATGCCCTGGCCCTTGGAGCCGGGCGGCTTGTAATAAAACATGGTCTGGGCGCCCAGCGCGGGCTTGCCCAGGAGCCGTTCAAGCACGGCGGCGATGCCGGGATGCAGATACCAATCCAACACACGGGGGTCCAGGCGGTGGGGGTGCAGCACGCGCACCTGCTGCCGGGTCTTGTCCACTTCTTCCAGCTTAACGGGCTTGCGCCACTGGCCGTCCGGACTCTCAAAAACGGTGTCTTCGCGGTTGCGGTAATTCTCGAAAAAATCCTCCATGTCCTGGAGTTCGGAGGCGGAAAAGATGCCGTCCACCACGCAATAACCTTGCTGCGGGTAGGCGGAATGAGCGTCAAGGCGGGACTGGTACAACTGGATCATGCGCCCAAGCTACGCCCGGATGGCCTGCAAGGGAATGAAACCTCTTGTCAAAAACCTTTGTTTTTCTGCTACAAAGGAAGCATGCGGCTGAGATTGATCGAAGGAAACACCGCCCAGGCGGTCTATGGAGAATCCTTTGACAAAGGCCTGCGCTACACCAATTGGCGCCCCCGGGGCAGCGGGGATTGCCTCCTGCTGCTGACTTTGGCCGGAGCGGGCCGGGTGGGCAACTCAGCCCGCCAGCACCGGATCGCAGCGGGCGAGGCCGTGCTCTTCGAGGTGAATGCAGAGCAGGTTTATTATACAGATCCACAGGAAGGTCGGTGGAAGTTTGTTTGGGCGCATTTTCTCCCCCGCCCGCATTGGTTTTACGGCAGGGCTTGGGCACGCTTGGAGCCGGGCCTGCTTCATCTGCCCGTCCTGCGCCCGGGGCCGCTGCGGGCGGCCCGTGGGGCGATGGAAGAAATGGTGCGGTGGGTGCGCCAGCCCGGAGCCCTGGGCCGGGATTTCGCCCTCAACGCACTGGAGCGCGCGCTGCTGTGGATGGAGCAGGAGGCGGTCGCGGGCAGCAGTCCGGGCCTGGATCCGCGCGTGCAGGCTGCGGCGGAATGGCTGGTCCGCGAGGTGGCGCGGCCCTTTGATTTGGCGGCTGCTGCTGGCCAGGCCGGCCTGTCGGTTTCGCGGCTGGCTCACCTGTTCCGGGCACAGATGGGCCGGTCACCCCGTGCCTATGCCGAGGAACAAAAGATGCGCCACGCGGCCCAGCTGCTGAGGATCACTTCCTCATCGGTGGAGGAGGTGGCTGCCGCCTGTGGCTACGCCGACGCATTTTACTTTTCCACGCGCTTCCGCCGCTGGGCCAAGCTGAGTCCGCGGGCGTTCCGGCTCAAACTGTCGCAGGAACCGAACCCGGCGCAAAAACATCAGGGACCAGCGCGCCCTGGCGGCGCAGTTCGTGGCGGAGGACGTCCAGGGGCACTTGGCGGGAGGGGCAGTTGAGTTGCATGCCGAGGGCGGCGGCGGCGCCGGCTGCCTGGCCCATGGCCATGCAGGAGGCCTGGACGCGCAGGGCGGAATGGGCTTTGCGGTCGCTGCTGATGCAGCGTCCCACGGCCTGGAGGTGGTGGGAGCCTTTCGGGATGAGCGCGCCATGGGGAATGGTGGGCACGGTGTCCGCGTCGAGAAACTCATGGTGCGTCCCTTCGTGGTTGTGGATGTCCACGAAATAGAGGGTCCAGGCGACCGCGTCGGGGTAGATGCGCCCGGCGAGGTAATCCTCAATGGTGACGCGCGTTTCGCCCACGATGCGGTCGGTCTCGCGGATGGCGGTGGAGGGGCGCATGGAGCCGATGCGCGCGGCCTCACAGCCGGGCAGGGAGCGGACGAAGCGGAGGAGCCGCAGGAGCGAGGCGCGGCCCCGGATGTCGGCATCGGTCTGGCCCGAGCTGGTGCTGTCATCCGCGCCGAAGATGTGCTGCTGGTTGGAGCCGCCGGACTTGAGGAAGTCGATAAAGGGCTTGTGGGCGTAGCAGAAATCGCCGGGTTCGAGCACGCCTTCGGCGAGGGCAGCCTGGTAGCGGCGCTCGATGGCTTCGGGGTCGAGACGGGAAGCGTCGTAGCCGGTCAGATGAAAGATGAGGGTGCCGGGCTGGGTTTCGGCGTCGCGTTCCATGGGGAAGCCGAGGAGCGCGGTGATCTGGGCGCCGCCGGTGGCATCGATGAGTTCGCGGCAGCGGATGGTGCGTTCGATGCCGCGGCCGATGGCGGTGACTTCCCAGCCGGGGCCGTCGGAGCGCGGAGCGGCGGCCACGGCGGTCTCGTGGTAGCGCAGCAGCACGCCGGCGGCGAGGCAGGCTTCCTCGGCCACGAGCGCGTAGGTGGAGGGATTGATCAGGACGTGGTAGCTGGGGCGGTGGCCGGGCGGGTTGGAGAAATTCGGCAGGATGCCGGTGTCGAGTTCGATCGAGCGGGTGGTGAGTTCCCAGCCGATGCCGGCGATGATCGGGCGTTTGCGGGACCAGAAGTAGGCCGGGGCGCAGACGCCGCCGGCGGTGGACACGCCGCCGAGGAGGGAGCCGGATTCCAGGAGGATGGTGCGGGCACCCAGGCGGGCCGCCTGGATGGCGGCCACGTGGCCGGCTGTGCCGCCGCCGATGACCAGGACATCGGTGGTTTCAGTGAGGGAATTCATGTCGTGGGGTTCGCGATGGCCTGGGCGTCCTGTCCAAGTTCTAAAGCCCTGGGGCAGGACGTCCAACCCACAAGAGGGCGCGCCGCTCCATCCGAATCAGCGGGCCGTCAGTTGAAGCGCCGCCGACGGAGGAGCACCAAGAGGCCGAGGCCGCCAAGGAGCAGGGCGTAGGAGGAAGGTTCGGGCACGACGGTCAGGTTGACGTTGTCGATGGTGAAGCCGCGACCGTTGGCTGATGAGCCATAGCCGATGAAAAGGGTGTCGAATGTGTCCACATAATTGCCGGTGGCGGTGACGTTCTTGGTGGTAAAGGTCGTGGTGATGCTGTTTTGCACGAACTTGCCCGCGAGTTGAATCTCCGTGGCGCTGAGGCGGGTGATGGTGAACTCAACATTGACCGGAACCAAGGCGAAATTGGTGACGTTCAGTGTGTCCGCAGCGCCCAATGCGGTAGAGGGTGAAGTGGTGCTGACAATCCCGGCATTGCCGGTGCGGTAGAAGAAGTTGCTGGTGGCACCAGTGGTGCCCGCGCCGATGCCCATGGTGTAGCCTTCATTCGTGGTGCTCCATGAGCTTGCGGCTTGGTTGCTGGTGAAGGTGTTCGAAGTGTCAAAAAGGCCGATGCGGAAGTGGCTGTTGGAGACCGAGATGGGCTGGCTGGCAAAAGCGGTGTAGTCGAACGTCAGCCTGAGGCTTTCGCCCACGGCCAGCGTGGTTTGGCTGAATTGCTTGAAGACGCTGACATTGGCGGTGGTGTCGCCCTGGGTGAATTGCAGAGCGCCGGAGGAACCGTTGAACGTGGTCACCGTGCCCGCGGAGGAATACCATCCCACGTCATTGGGGTTGGCGGGATTGGTGCTGAAGGTGTCATTGATGATCTGGGCCTTGGCAACGGGTGCGAGGGCGAGGAGGCCGAGGCCGAGTCCAAACAGTGCGAGTTGTTTCATGCTGGCAATTTGAACTTGTGTGCAGCGGCGACAAGGGAAAGACTGCTTATATCGATGAGCAACAAACGGCAGGAGGTCCTGATTGCCCGGGTGACGATGCGGGAGGTGGCGCGGGCGGCGGGGCTGTCCCAGCCGGCGGTGTCGATGGCGCTGCGGCGGCATCCACGCATCGCGCCGGCGACTTGTGACCGGGTGATCGCGCTGGCGTGGAAGCTGGGCTACCGGCCGCATCCCATGGTCTCGGCGCTGATGGCGCAGCTGCATGGCCGGCGGCGGGGGGACCAGAGCCCGGTGCTGGGGGTGGTGAATGCAAGCCCGCGCCGCCGGGATCTGTGGAACGCGCCCGGGTTGTTCCGCGAGTTCCGGCGGGGGGCGGAAGAGCGGGCGGCGGAGCTGGGGTTCATCCTGGAGGAATTCCGGCTGGGGCAGGACGGAATGGACCGGCGGCAGCTCGAGCGCGTGCTGGCAGCGCGGGGTGTGGCGGGCCTGCTGATTGCCCCGCTGCCGGAGACCGGTTGGCTGGACTTGTCCTGGCCGCACTACGCCTTGGCCACGTTAGGGGACAGCCTGCAGGAGCCGCGGCTGCACCGGGCGGCGGTGCACCAGTATGCCAATGCCTGGAAACTGCTGGAAGGACTGCGGGAGCGGGGCGCCGGCCCGGTGGCGCTGGTGCAAAGCCACCTCATGAGCGGGCGCATCCAGCATGCCTGGCTGGGCGCGTATGCGGCCTGGGCGCAGGTGCATCCGGACCTGGCCGCGGGCAGCCTGCTCTTTGAATCGGGCGACTGCGCCGCCATTGTGCACTGGCTGCGGGGCGCGGCACCCCGGGCGCTGGTGCTGCACGAGGAGGAAGGGATGGCCGCGGTGCGGAAGCTGCCGGCCCGGCAACGTCCGCGTCTTTATGACCTGGGTGTTGTGCGCCGTTCAGACCTACCGCAGAAGGGGATTGATCCGCAGCGTGCGGTCATCGGCGCGGCCATGGTGGACCAGGTGGTGGCGCAGTTGAATCGCAACGAGCGGGGAGTGCCTGCCGTGCCCAAGGTGGTCCTGATTGAGGGACGGCTGGTGTTGTGATGCGGGGGGGCTTCAGCTCCCCGCGCGGCGGCGGAGCCAGACCAGGGCACCCAAGCCGAGGCCAAGCAGGGCGTAGGTCGAGGGTTCGGGGATGGCGGAGATGGCCACGCTATCCAGCGAGAAGGCGACGCCGTCGCCGATGTTGTTCCCCTCGAGGCCGACGATGGTGTTGAAGACGCCGCCGTGGGCGCTGGCGGAGCCGTTCCACCACCCCAGGTTGGTTCCGGAGGCCACCACGCCGGACGTGGCCAGGTTGGTGATGCTGTAGCTGTAGGTCTTGGTGGTTGGATTGGAAACGACCTGGAAGCCGTAGTCGGTGCCGATGGCGATGGCGCTGGCAGTGTCCACTTGGCCGGTGCCGTTGCGGGCGCGCACGGTCAGGTTGCCTGCCGCGCCGCGGAGCTGCAAAAACCAGGTGGTGGTGGCTGCGGAGCCGGGGTTGAACACTTGCTGGTCACTGGTTTCCATGAAGGTGAGCTGGTCATTGAAGGCATTGCTGAAGCCGGTGGCGGAGTCGATGCGGAAATTCCAGGAGTAGGTGAGGGAGTCGGTGAGGGTAGCTCCGTTGTAGGCGCGGTAGATGCCGTTGCGGACCTGGCCACCGTAGGTGGCGAGCACGGTGTTGCTGCCGCTGAGGTAGTTGCCGCCCCCTCCAAAGAAGGGATCGGTGTTGACCACGGTCCGGTTGATGTCCATGGAAGAGCTGTCGGTGCCCTGGACCCATCCTGCGGTCCAGCCGCTGCCGCCGGTGCCTTGCCACTGGTCCACGGAGGACGTGCCGTTGCCGCCGGTGAAGTCGAGGGTGGCCACCTGGGCGCTGCTGCCGGAGGTGAAGGCAAGCAGAGTGAAGGCGACGATGCAGAGTTTGTGTTTCATGGGGCAAAAATATTCATTGCCCTCCATGGCGACAATGGCCACAATGCTTTATCTCTAAAGCAAAAATAAGGGGGACGGCATGGCCTCGAAGCAAGTGACATTGAAGGAGGTGGGGGAGAAGGCGGGGATTTCCGCGATGGCTGTTTCCATGGCCCTGCGCAACCACCCGCGCATCGCGGAAAAAACACGGCGCCGGGTGCAGGCGCTGGCGGCGAGGCTGGGGTATGTGCGCAATCCGGCGTTTGCACGCATCGGCTCGATCCGCGGGGCCAGGCCCCGGGAGATGATGCCGATGGCGCTGGTGCGGCACGCCAATCCGACGAGTGTGTTTTACCATCCCTCCTACATGAACAGCCTGGCGCGCGAGGCGGCTCGGTTCGGCTACCGGCTGCAGTTTTTCCGCTCGGAAGAGGAGGCGGGGAATGGGCGGCGGCTGGGCGAAATCCTCTACCACCGCGGGATCGAGGCAGTGGTGCTGGGCCCGATCTTCCATCAGGCGTTCATCGACACCTTTCCCTTCCAGCAATTCAGCGTGGTGGCCTGCGAGGCCGGGCATTTCCAGCCGCCGTGCCATCTGGTGATGTCGGACATCCTCCTGAGCATGGAGCGGGCGGTGCGGCTCTGCCTGGAGCGGGGGTACCGGCGAATCGCCCTGGCGGAGCATGAGGAACCGATGGTGCCGGTGGATGCGCTGCACCGGCAGGCCGGGCGCTTGGCGGCGCGGCATGTGGCGGAGCAGTCCGGGGCGGCGTGGGCCGAGGGCATGTTTCCAACCACCCGCACGGACGCCTTTCATGCCTGGCTGGGGGATTTCCGGCCCGACGTGGTCATCGGCCAGACGGCATTTTTCTACTGGGAATTGAAGCGGAAGTGGAAAGTGCCCCGGGAGGTGGCGTTTGTGACCCTGCGGCTGGGGCGTGATCATGCAGAGCCCGAGCTGTCGGGATTCATGGAAAACCACATGCGCACGGGGGCGCTGGCGATCAAGCTGCTGGACGGGGAGGTGCGCGACTTCGAGCGTGGGACGCCGGAGGTGGTGTCGAGAATCCTGGTGGAGATGGATTGGAAGGAGGGGCGCACGCTGCCGGTCCGGGCGAAGAAACGGACGGTATCCGGGCTGAAGCCGGTTGCGCGGGCAGGCTGAAAACAAAACGGCCCCGCGGGGCGGGGCCGTTGGGAAAACCGGTTGCCGGGGGGCTTATTTGATCTCGCGGTGGAGGGTGTGGCGCTTGAGGTGCGGGTTGTACTTCTTTTTCTCCACTTTCTCGGTCATCTTTTTCTTGTTGCGGGTTGAGATGTAACGGGAAGCGGGAACGCCGGCGGCCTTGGCTTCGGTGCATTCGAGGGTCACTTGTTCACGCATAGGAAGTGAGAGTGAAGCGGGGAGCCGCCGGGATGTCAACCCCGTTTGCTTTTTTCCGGGAATGCTGATACGAAGAAAGCATGCAGTGCAGTTTTTGTAAAAATTCCGAGGCCACCTGCCACCTGACCAAAGTGGTCAATGGCAAAGCGGTGGAGGTCCATGTCTGTGAGACGTGCATTCCGGAGATCAATCAGACAGACCTGGTGGATTTCGACATCTGGGACGCGGTTTCCAAGCTGGCAGCGGCCAAGGGCTTGCCGGACCCGGCCAAGATGCTGGAGCCGCCGGAGGAAGAGGAGATTTCCGCCAAGTCGCTCCTCATGCCCCAGACTTCCAAAGGCCAGGCCTGCCCGTCCTGTGGTTTCACCGGCGAGGATTTGCGCAAAACCGGGCGCCTGGGCTGCCCAGATTGCTATGCCATTTTCTCGGAAATGCTGGCCGATGTCATCAACGACTGCCAAAAGGGCGCCCAGCACTTGGGCAAAGTCCCCAGGTCCCATAAGGGGCTGCGCCAGAAGGCCTTGCGAGATCGCTTGCAGGAGGCGGTCGATGCCGAACGCTTCGAGGACGCAGCGCAGATTCGTGACCAGTTGAAGCTGCTGGAAGAAGAGGCTTAGGCCTTTCCCAGATGCCGACTTACGTTTACGAGCTGGTTGACGGCGACTGCAAGATCTGCGGCGGCTGCTTTGAGTTGAGGCGTCCTCTGGACCGGGAGGCGCTGCAAGCCTGCCCTTTATGCAAAAAGCCGGTGAAAAAGTGCGTCGCGCAGGTGCATACACCGAAGGTTCTGCGCAAGCCCTCGGTGTCCGAGGCAAAATCTGCAGGTTTCAAAGTCTATAAAAAGGTGGACCGGGGTACCTACGAGCGCCAATAGAGGAGACTGTCGGCCGGCGGGTGTTGCGTCCATGGCAGAAGGCAGCCGGGACGGCATGCTGTAAAGATTTCTTGCAATTCGAGTGCTAAAATGGAAGATCGGCCCTATGAGAAATAGGGCCATTTGGGCGGTGCTTTTGGCGGCATGCGCTGTGCCCTGGTCTCGGGGGCAATTGGTTTATGAGGAATCGTTCCGCACGGATGACGCGGCGGGGTGGGTGTTCATTCAGGGTGACACTGCGCCCGGGCCGCGGTTGACGGCCGGAGCCACGCCTTACGGCACAGCACCCTACGGATCCGGGGATGATCCCGAGGTGGGCGGGGTGCAGATTGATTCCCAAGGCCAGGGCTGGCTGCGCATGGCAACCACCACGGGCAACCAGGCCAACTCGGCATTCCTCAACCTTGCCCTGCCGGCCGCAGGCACGCGGGTGCAGTTCGATTTCAACATCGCGTTTTGGGGGGACCAGGGCTCGAACGAGGGCGGGGACGGGCTCGTGGTCGCGCTTTCGGACGCCAACCTCCCTTACAATGCTGGGGCCTTCGGCGGTTCGCTGGGCTACGCCCAAAAGACCGGGATTGACGGCCTCTCGGGCGGCTACGTGGGGGTGGGCCTGGATGTATTCGGCAACTACACCAATCCCACCGAGGGGCGCGATGGAGGGCCGGGCTTCAATGAGAATGAAGTGAGTGTCCGTGGTCCGGGCAGTGGCACCACAGGTTACGAATACATCGGCGGCACGGCGGACACGCCGGGCGGCATGGATGCGATCATCGCGGGCACCAACGACCAGCTGGATTTCCCCACATATTCCTCCCGTCCGGACCAGGACGCGGCCGATTGGCGGCGGGTGCGGGTCATCATTGATGAGAATGACGAAGTCTCCGCCTACATCGAATTTGGTTATGGCACCGGATACCAGACGCTGTTCACCGGCATCGACCTGACCGCCTTCGGCGACCGTCCCGAGGAATTCCGCATCGGATTTTCCTCCGGCACCGGATCGGCCAACCAGGTCTATGAAGTGCGCGACCTGCGGGTGGAGATCAACGGCGGCGCCCGCAGCAATTACTGGGACGATGGGGCCAACACCACCGCCTGGGGCACCGGGCTGAATTGGAACAAGGACACCGTTCCCGTGGCCGGAGACAGCGTGTTCTTTACCGACTTGTTTTCCGGCATCGAAAGCAGCGAATCGGTGGTGCTTGGATCGAACCGCACGGTGGGTTCGGTCTATTTCTCCGGCACCAACAGTTACACCCTCAGCGGCAACACCCTCATCTTCGATGCTCCCGGTTCCGTTTCCACCTCCCATGTCTATGTGCTCAATTCCCCCAACGGCAACGCGGACCACACCATCAGCTCCGCCACCCGGGCCGACAACAACCTGGAGATCAACCACCTCACGGCCACGAACCTGGCTTTCAGCGGCGGGATGAACCTCAACGGCAACGACCTCTTGACCGAGAATGCCGCAGGCGGCACCACCACGATCAGCGGGGCGGTTTCGGGAGCCGGAAGCGACATCACGAAGCGGGGCAGCGGCACCACCGTGCTGTCGGGCAACAACACCTTCACCGGCACAGTGACGATTGAGAACGGCATCCTCGAAGCGCGCAGCAACAACGCCCTGGGCAGCACCGCAGCCGGCACCACGGTGCAAAGCGGCGGCACCCTGGCTTTGTCCAACACCATCACCGTGGGAGCCGAAACCCTTTCCCTCACGGGAACAGGCGAGGGGGGGCGCGGCGCGCTGCTCAATCTTTCCGGGAGCAATGCCTACAACGGCGCGGTCACGCTGGCCGGAGCTTCCACGGTCGCCGCCGAGGCCGGCACCCTGACACTGGGCGGCACCCTGGCCGCGGGAGCCAATGCCTTGACCTTCCAGACCGCCTCCGGCACCACCATCCAGGCCAACGGCATCATTTCTGGAACCGATGCCACTCTGGTGAAAAACGGCGCCGGCACGCTGGTGCTCAATGCCGCCAACACCTACACCGGGGAGACCACGGTCAATGCCGGAACGCTGCGCGTGGCCAACAACGCCGGACTGGGCTCCGATGCCGGCAACACCACCGTCAACAGCGGCGCCACCCTCGAACTGGCCGGCGGGCGCATCATTCCGGATGCGGAGACCCTGACCCTTTCTGGAGCCGGCGTGGCAGGCAAAGCCGCCCTTTGGTCCGACAGCGGCAGCAACCTCTGGAACGGGGACATCGCCATCACGGGCGGTTCGGCCTCCTTCGGCGCCGCCGCCGGCGCCACCCTGCGCATCGATGGCGCAGTCTCCGGCAGCGGCCAGGACGTCATCATTACCGGACCCGGCACTACCGTCTTTGAAGACCCCATGACTTACACGGGCCGCACCCTCATCCAGCAGGGCACCCTCCAATTTGCCGGTGGCGCCAACCGCATCGCCGACACCAGCGATGTGGCGGTTTCCTCCGGCGCCACATGGAACATGAACAGCTTCAGTGACACCGTCGGTTCCCTGGCCGGCGCGGGAAGCGTCCAGCTCGGCAGTGCCACGCTGACCGCGGGAGGCACCAATCTTTCGACGGAATATTCCGGCGTGATCTCGGGCACCGGCAGCGTCGTCAAAACCGGCACCGGCACCATGACCATCAGTGGCAACAACACCTTTACCGGTTCCCTGACGGTCTCGCAGGGCACGGTCCGGGTGGCCTCGGCCAACGCCTTCGCCAACACCATGGACCTGGTCATGAACGGCGGCACTTACTCCATCGGCGGAGTCAGCGACACCCTGGATGTCTTCGACCTCAATGCCTCCTCCGCATTCAATTACGAGGGCACCTCCGGCGGGCTGCTCACGTTTGGCAGCGTGGCGGCCTCCCCCACCGGCACGTTCACCGTGGACAACTGGATCGGCAACGCCCTCACCACCACCCCGGCCTCCACCACCACCGGATTCTTCGTCACCGGCGGATCGGTCACCGCTGACATGACGGCGCTGGCTTCCAACACCGTCTTTACCGGCTGGGGCCCCGGCGCCGGCTGGAAAACGGTCTCCGGCGGCTTCGAACTCGTGCCCATTCTCACGGGGGCTTTCCGGTGGGACCGCGATGATGGAATCTGGAGCAACAGCACGGCCAATGTCTGGGTCGGAGACACCCCGCCACCGAACTCCACAGCGGGCACGGTGGTGTATTTTGGAAATGATTCAGAAGGTGCCTTGAATACAGCCGATTCCAAAACCGTTTCACTGAACGGAAACAGAACCGTGGGCACCCTCATCCTGGATGGAACGGATGGACGCGCCTACAATTTCCGATCCAACAATTCGTCGAACCGCACGCTGACGTTTGACCAAACTGGAACCGGCACAGCCTTCCTCACCGTGGGCGGGACCGAGTCCCACGCGATCGGATCGACCGCGAACAACTTGGTCAATGTGTTCCTCAACGACAACCTGTTGATTCAAAACAACTCCAGTGCCGCCACCGGCCTGACTTTGGGCACCAGCGGCGGGGACCACACATTCGACACCAATGGCTTCACGGTGACCATCACCGGCAATTCCAAAACCCTCATCCACAGCGAGATCATTGGTGATGGCTCGATCATCAAGAATGGAAGCGGCATTCTGGAGCTTACGGATGGTAGCAGCGACTTTGAGGGAGGAGTGACCCTGAACAGTGGCACGCTGCAAATCGGCTCCAACTCCGCCCTCGGCACCGGGACACTCACGATCAACGGGGGCATCATCCAGGCTACAGGGGGTGCCCGCACGCTGGATGAACGCACGGACATCAACGGCAGCTTCACCTTTTCCGGTTCCAACACGCTCACACTCAGCCGCAGCGGGGCGAGCACGGTGGGCGCCGGCACCCATGCCGTCACGGTCAATGACGTCACCGGCAGCTCGGCTTCCGACCTGATTTTTGCCGCATCGCACGACCTCCAAGGCAGCGGGGGCCTGGTCAAAGCGGGCGCCGGCACCCTGGAACTCCGGGGCAATAACAGCGACTTCAGCGGCGGCCTGACCGTCAACGCCGGCACAGTCACCACCGGCGCGGCCTTTGAGGGGTCGATCACCCTGGGGGCCGATGTGGCCGGGCAGAACCATCTCGGCACGGGCACGGTCACGGTCAACAGTGGCGGCACCCTCACCACGCTCCAGAATGTTGCCGGCGGCACCACCGGCTTCGATTTCAGCCTGGCCGGGGGCGGCACCCTGGCCAACAACGGCGGCACCGTCACCATCACCAATGCCCGCCCCACGGAGTTCGATGCCGATCTTTTCCTCAGCGGCACAATCAGCAGCAGCGGGACCACCCAGTTCATCGATTGGAACGATCTGGAAGTCACCGGAACCTCCGCGATCAACGTCTCCGGAGGAACCACCACGATCCGCCTCACCGATGATTTCAACAACGCCACGCCCAACAGCAACGCCCTTTCCATCAATGTCACCGGCGGCGCCCTCAATGTCAGCCTGGCCAACGGCGAGACGGGCAGCACCTTCGTCCTCGGCACGGATGACAGCCTCACCGTCAACGGCGGCTCCATGGCCATCAACGCGGGGGCGGACGCCAGCCGGGTCGATCTGAACGGACGGGTCAACCTCTACAACGGCTCCACCCTCACAGTCAGCCAGGGCACCACGCTGCTTGATTCCACCACCGTCCTGGACGGCGGCACCGGGGCCAGCAAGGGCACCCTGGTGCTCCAGGGGGACCTGCTGGTGGACAACCCGCTGGTTGGCAACTCGCCCAACATCACCTTTGACAGCTCCAGCAACCGCTCCATCAGCGCGGAAACCGGCATCCGTTCGATCAATGACGTCGGGACCATCACCAAGACCGGCAGCGGAACCCTCACCATTGCTTCCAGCATCAACAACCTTGAGGCGAACCGCATCGTCATCAACCAGGGCACCCTGCTCAACGGCACCAACGACCAGATATCCAACGACACCAACATGACCCTGGCCGGAGGAACCTACGACACCGGCGGCTTCGATGAAATCCTCGGCACCCTTACCCTGAGTGCCAACTCCGTCATCGACCTGAACAACAGCGGCGGGGGCGGGGACAGCATTCTGCGCTTTGACGACAGCTCCGCCACCGCCTGGGCGGGGGGCAGCTCCCTGCAGATCACCGGCTGGAGCGGGCTGCTGAGCGGCGGCGGCACGGACCAAGTTTACTTTGGCACGGATTCGGGCGGGCTGACGGGCTCACAGCTCTCCCAGATTACCTTTGTCAACCCCGTGGGGCTGGCTCCCGGCAGCTATGCCGCGGTGATTTTGTCCTCGGGCGAGATTGTTCCCGTGCCCGAGCCGGGTGTCTATGCCACCGGGGCGCTGCTCCTGGCCTGGCTGGCCTGGCGCAGCCGTTCGGCGTGGAAAAGGCGCTCCGGGCAGCCGGGTTCCCGGGCCGTTCCCTCTGAGGCGTAGCGATGCAGTTGGTTCACCGCGAAGGACGCAAAGAACGCGAAGCAGAAACTCAAGATATCGAATCGATTGCAAATCCATCCAACAGCATTGCAATGGGATGGAGGCTTGCGGATCGGTGAATCGAGTTTTGATCAGCCAAATGCCGTATGACTTCGCGAACTTCGCGAACTTCGCGCTCTACGCGGTGAACCAGCTGCATGGTTGTGGCTTGCAGGTTTTTTCAGGAAGACCTATCAATTTGAGCCCGGCAGGCGGAGGTGCGGGATGCGGCAGAGTGCGATGGCCGGTGTGGATTTCATGAGGGGTGGTGTGGGGGCGTGGAGGACGGGGCGATGTGGTCGAACAGCCGGGCCAGGACATCGGCAAAAAAGGCGCGGCAGGTCCAGTAGTCGCCATGGGTGAAGGGGATGGGGCCGCTTCCGTGGAAGCCGCAGTCCACGTTGGTGAGGGGGTGGTAGAAGTCGAGCGCGCCGCTGACGGCATCTTTGGAATCATGGTAATTGACCCAGGGAATCTGGTCGAGAAGCCGGGTGAAGCCGCAGGAAAAACGGAAGCCGCCGGGCAGGGGGGCGGTGGTCCAGGGCCGCTGCTTGAAGCCGTGGAAATTGGCCAGCATCCAGGCGCGCAGGACTTCGGACTGCTCCGCCCGGTCCCGGAGGAAGAAGGCGATCTTGTCCAGGGGGCTGCCGAAGGTGGCATAGAATGCGAACAGCCCGGAAATGTGGCTGAACCCGGGGTGGGGACATGTGGGATCGATGCTGCCGTCCGGACGGAAGCCACGCAGGGCACCTTGCTGGACGAGGAAATTGATCCGGTTGAGGGCGTCAAAGCTGATCTGGCTGCCGAGGGAGTGGCCGGCGAGCAGGACGTGGCGGTAGGCCCAGCCGCTGCCTTCCCTGGGTTCCAGGAGGTAGCAGAGTGCGGAGACCGCCCCGTTGAGGATTTTTTGGCGGGCCGCGTAATGGGCGCTTTTTTCATCGGACGTGTTGTAAATGACCACATCTCCCAGGAGGTTGGTGAGGCCGGACGCATGGCCGTCCTGGACCCGGGAAGCCATTCCGTCCATCAGGCGGGCCAGCAGGGGGCCGAGGAAAGGGATCAGAGCCAGGGTCTGGCGCAGGGCGGCCCAGAGGGTGCTGCCCAGGACGAGCAAGGTGCCGATGCCGCCGACGATCAGCCAGTAGCGGAAGCTGCGGAACGTGCCGTCCTCTTTGAAGAAGAAAGTTCCTGCATGCTCATAGCTGGCGGCGAGGGCCTTGTTTTCCGCGTAAAAAGCGCGGGCACCCCGGACGACGCCGCCCAGCCAGCGGGTGATGGCGCGGAATCCGGCCCGGTCTTCGGTGCAATGGGCCCAGTAGTATTCGTAAAGATCGATGGGCGCGCTTCCTTCCCCGGCGGTGAGGCGGAGGTGGTTGTCGAACCAGAGGTTTTTCGGACTTGAGGTGCTGTGCTTGGCGGCGGCGCGGTGTTCGATGTGGACATCGTGGCCGGCGGCAGCGAGCGCATCGGCCAGGCCGCGGGCCCAGGCATCGAGGGTTTGGAGGGGGCGCTGGTGGCCGATGCCGTGGACGATGAGCATGGCGGCCGGTTCGCCGGGCCAGCGTCCGGCCAGCCGGGCCTTGAGCTCGCTCCAGTCCGGAAGGTGGAGTGAAGCGTTGGGGGATTGCGTTTTCTCCATGGCGCAAGCCAACGCTTAGGCCTTGCCTGTTAAAAAGGCCACAAAAAAATGTTGCGCCATGAAAAAGTTGCGGCTAGGCCGGAGGGAATGCCTGCTGGTCCTGTCCAATCTGAAAGTGCCTCCGGTGCACCGTGGACGGAGCGCGCCACGAGCCTGTGCCTGCTGGTCCTGGCGGGCATGGCCGCCGTGGGCGGGCTGGCCCATTTTCTTCCGGGTCCGGACGGCTGGCAGCCTCCCTCGGACGAGGCGCTGAAATTTTTCGTTGCCGCGGGCGTGCTGCTCCTTTTGAGGAAAATCAAGAGCTTCTCTTTCGGGGATTACAAGGCGGAGTTCCAGCAGCTGGAGAAGCAGGCACAGGAGACCCGGGACGTGGTGCGGGCGGCGGCGGTGGACGCACAAATTTTGGAGGGCATGGTGCGCACGGCATCGGCGCCCGCATCTCTCCAGGATGCGGACAGGGACATCTTCAAGGGCGAAGTGGCGCGGAGCAGTAAGCCGGACGATCCGTGGAAGGGGAGTTTTGGAGGCAGCCCCAGCAATGGGAAACGGAGGCTGGATGCGCAGGTGAGTCCGCGCCTGGACAAGGACGGCTGGTATGTCATCCGCCTTTGGCTTGAGCCGGAGGCTGGGGCTCCGCCTCTGGCCAATGGACAGAGCGTGCAATTTTTCCTGCACGACTCTTTTCCCAATCCGCGCCCGGTGGTTCCTGCGGTGGGCGGCCGGGCGGAATTGGTCCTCAACGGCTGGGGTGCATTCACCGTGGGTGCCGTCACTGACCGGGGTGAAACCCGGCTGGAATTGGACCTGGCGCAGCGGGTGGATTTCCCGGCGGATTTTCGCTTGCGGTGACGGAGGCCTTGCAGGCAGGAGTGCCCGGCTACTGGGGGCCGGCCCCGGGGACCGCCATTTGCAAGGTGTAGAGGCCGGTGCTGGCGGTGATGAAGAGAGTTTTGCGGTCCGCCCCGCCGAAGCAGGCGTTGGCGGTCCATTTCTCCGGTATCTCGACATGGGTCAGGATTTGCCCGTCGGGGCCGACGATGGTGAGGCCTTTGCCGGTGAGGTAGAGGTTGTCCGCGGAGTCGAGGGTCAGGCCGTCGGATTTGCCCTCGCAGAAGACGCGGGGATTGGCGAGGCTGCCATCGGCCTGGATGTCGTAGGCAAAGACTTTGCTTTTGCCGGGGTCGGCCACGTAGAGGGTTTTTCCATCGGGTGTGCCCACGATGCCGTTGACCTGGGCGTGGGTGGTGGTGGCGCGGCGCAGGGTGCCATCCGCGGCGAGGTGGAAGACCTGGTTGCCATCCTGCTCGGCGGGGCCGCGGGTCCAGTAAGGACGCTTGAAAAAGGGGTCGGTGAAGTAAACGCCCCCGGCGGGGTGTGCCCAGACGTCGTTGGGGCCGTTGAACAATTTGCCCTCGAAGCGGGAAGCCATGACCTCGTGTTTGCCGGTGGCGGGGTCGATGCGCCAGAGTTCGTTGTTTTCATCGGCGCAGGCCCAGAGCATGCCCTGGGGATCGAAGCAAAGGCCGTTGGAGCGTCCCGCAGGATCGAGGAAAGTGGTGAGTGTGCCATCGGTGCCGTAGCGGTGGATGCGGTTGTTGGGCTGGTCGGTGAAATAGACATGGCCCTGGGCATCGGAGCTGGGGCCTTCGGTGAATTTGAAGCCTCCGGCCACTTTGACCGGAACCGCGCCTTCGGCCACTGGGGAAGGGGGGGAAGAGAAGGAGAGATGAGGAAAGCAGAGAGCAGAAATAAAAACGAGGATGGAGAGGGGCAAGGGATTAAGGGATTGCGGGATTGAGCGATTGCGTGAAGACATAAGATTTGGGATTTGGATTTTTGTTGTTGGGATTCTGACTTCTGACTTCTGGCTTCTGACTTCTGGAAATTCTACAGCGCCAGCTTGAGTTTTTTGACCAGGAGGGCTTCTGTTTCTTCCGGGGTCATGGGGGTGTAGATGATTTCGGTCTGGGGGAGGAGGGTGCGGAGGGCGTCGAGGTCTGCAGGCGGGAAGGCGCAGTTTTTGATGGTCAGCTTGCGCAGGCCCGGCAGGGAGGCAAGAGGGGCCAAGTCGGATGCGGTGAGGATGGCTTCGGTCAATTCGAGCGATTGGAGTCCGCTCATTTGGGCGAGGAGGGGGATGGTGGCGGCATCGAAGCTGGCGGGGGTGTCTTTGCTGCGGGGCAGGCGCTGGCCGATTTTGAGGTGGGTGAGCCAGGTCATGGAAGCGAGGTGGGCGTTGCCTTGGGCGGTCTCGGTGTTGTGCCAGGCGCGGAATTCGCGGAGCTGGCTGAGGCGGGCCACGGCCTCGAGAGCGGGGTCCCCGGCGGTGGCACCGGCAAAGGTGAGGCGCTGGAGCTGGGGGAGGGCCTGGAGGTGGGCCAGGCCGGCACCGGTAAACGCCGCATTGCCGCGGGAGGGGTGAAAGAGGGAGAGGGAACGGAGCTTGGGGAACTGGGCGAAATGGCGGAAGCCCTCATCGGTCAGGTCGAGGCCGTCGCTGCTGAATTCTTCCAGCCCGGCCAGCGGGGCGAGGAGGGGGAGGATGGAATCGTTGAGGGTTTTGCCGGCGGCAGAGAGGCTTTTCAGCGTGGTGGCGGTGGCGAGCACGGAGTAATGCTCCGGAGGAAGGCCGGAAACGGCGGCGGCTGTGGGCACGCCATCCGTTAGCTTAACTTTGGCGCCGATGGCGGCAAGGCCGGGAGGAGAGGAAAAGCAGAAATGGGGAAAGCAGAAGGCGAGCAGGAGGGAAATGTGATTAAGGGAGGGCATGAGATTTATGATTTGTTATTCTGACTCCTGACTTCTGGCTTCTGACTTCCCGCTTCCGCACTTTAGCTTTTTGCTCCTTCGAATCCGGGGAGGTGGGAGCGGGTGCTCGAGCCGAAGCGGTCGAGCGGGACTCCCGTCTGGCGGGCGAGGCTGAGGAAGAGGTTGCAGAGGGGTTCGTTGTCCTGGGAGTCGAAGGCGATGTGGCTGCCGTGGCGGAAGCCGCCTCCGGCGACGAGGATGGGGAGGTTTTTTGCCTCGTGGGAGCTGGCGTTGCCGAGGTTGGAGCCGAAGAGGACGGTGGTGGAGTCCAGGAGCGGGGTGCCGCCGGAATCGGTGGCGGCTTTGAGCTTGCCGAGGAAGTCGCGGAAGGCGGCGAATTGGGCGAGTTCGATGAGTTTGAGTTCTTCGATTTTGGCTTCGTCGCGGCCGTGATGGGAGAGGTTGTGCCAGTCGTCATCGACGCCTTCGACCACGGGGACGGCATTGAGTCCGTTGAGGTTGAAGGTGATGGTGCGGGTGGAATCAGTCAGGAGGGCGAGGACGATCATGTCGTTCATAAGGCGGGTGCGTCCGATGGCGTCGTTGCGGTTTTGGATGTCGGTGGGAGGAGGGGCATCGACCGGGGGTTTGGGTTTTTGGACCCAGGCTTCGTTTTCGACGAGGCGCTGTTCGAGGCCGCGGACGGAGTCGAGGTATTCGCCGAGTTTGGCGCGGTCGGCGGCGGGGAGGGAGGCATGGAGGGATTTGGCCTGGGCGTGGACAGTGTCGAGGATGCTGCGCCCGCTCTGCAGGGCGCGGATTTGGCGGGAGGTTTCGTCCGGGGAGCCTTCGAGGAAGAGCCGGGTGTAGAGGCGGGAGGGGGAAGTCTCGGCGGGGATTTCGACGCCATTGGGGGTCCAGGAGAGGGAGCCGCCGGAGGTGGCGAGGGAAAGGAAGGGTTCGCGGGTGTGGCGTCCGATGTGCTGGGCGATGGCTTGGTCGAGGGAGATGGAATTTTTGAAGCCGGGGAGGCCGGGGCGCTGGGCGGCGGTGAGCCAGGTGAGGCTGGAGGCGTGGCCGTTGGACCCGTGCTGGGAGGGATGGGAGAGGCCGGAGAAGACGGTGAAATCCCCGCGGAATTCTTTGAGGACATCCAGGTAGAGGGAAGGGGTGTAACCGGGGCCGGTTTCCCGGGGGAAGAAGAAAGGGCCATGGTAGCCCAGGCTGGCGCAGAAGGTGACGAAGCGGCGCGGAGAGGTGGCGGCGGCGGTGCGGGCATAGGCGCCGAAGCCGGGCGCCATGGATTCGAGCCAGGGGAGGCTGAGGGCGACGCCGACGCCTTTGAGGAAGGTGCGGCGGGAGAGGGCGGCGCGCTGGGCGATGTAGGGGGCGTTCATGGTGGGGGATTCCGTTGCGTTGCGGGGTTATTTTTCCTGGAAGATGCGGCTTTGGACGATGGCGTGGAGGAGGTCGCGGACGCCGCCGCGCTGGAGGTTCTGGCGGGCGATGGCCTCGATTTCGGAGCGGTCGGAGAAGCCCATGGGCCGTCCGGTGGCGAAGGTTAGGAGCTTGGTGGTGAGGGATTGGTGGACGGGCAGGGGCTGGCGGAGGAGGGCGTCCTGAAAATCGCGGTAGCCCTCGAAGGGGGTGCCATCGCGGAGGGTGGCGGCGGTGTGGACGGGCTGGTGGAGGCGGTAGGCGATGGGGCGTCCGTTGAGGGAGCCGGGGACTTTTTCGCCCTCGCCGAGGGTGCGGAATCGTTCGCGCCAGCCGCCGATGACGTCGAATTGTTCGAGGGCGAAGCCGGGGGGATCGATGAGGGTGTGGCAGCTCTGGCACTGGGGGGACTCGCGGTGCTTGATGAGCATTTCTTGCAAGGTGGTGGCGCCCCGGATGTCGGGCTCGATGCCGGGAGTGCCGGGAGGAGGGGGGGAGGGGTAGATGCCGAGGATGCGTTCCAGGACAAAGACGCCGCGGATGACGGGGGAGGTGTTGACGCCGTTGGCGGAGACTTTGAGCACGCCGGCCTGGGAGAGGACGCCGCCGCGTGGACTGTCCAGGGGAAGGCGGACGCGGCGGATTTCCGCGCCCTCGACGCCGGGGATGCCGTAGTGCTGGGCGAGGCGCCCGTTGAGCATGGCGAAGTCGGAGCGGACGATGTTCGAGGCGGGCAGGTTGGCGGCGATCAGTTCGTGGAAGAAGGCGCGGGTTTCGCGGAGCATGGATTCCTGGAGGGAAGCATTGAATTCCGGGTAGAGGCGGGGATCGGGGGTGGTGAATTCAATGTCCCGGAGGTTGAGCCAGGCGTCGGTGAAATCGGTGATGAAGCGGGCGGATTTGGGGTCACGGAGAAGGCGTTCGGTTTCCTGGCGGAGGACGGCGGGCTGGCGGAGGCGGCCTTGGGCGGCGAGGCGCCGGAGGGGTTCATCCGGCGGGCCGCGGTGGAGGAAATAGGCCAGGCGGCTGGCCAGGGCGTGGTCATCGAGGGGGCCGGGAGGTTCGATCAAGAAAAGAAACTGGGGTGAGCAGAGGATGGCGGAGCAGGCGGTGCGGAGGGCGCTGGTGAAAGGTTCGCCGGATGCGGATTCTTTTTCGAAGAGCGCGAGGAAAGGGGCGGTTTCTTGGGAAGAAACAGGGCGGCGGAAGGCGGCCGAGGCAAAATCCGCGAGGATGGTGGCCGCATCCTGGCTGGGCCGGGTGGATGAGGCCTCCAGAAGGGGGCGGCGTCCGCGGGTGGGGCGGGCGGTTTCCAGGAGGGGGCCGAAGAAAAGCTTTTGGCCCGGGACTGGGGAGGCGGCATCCAGTGGCCCCTGGATTTCGATGCGGCCGATGGCCAGGCCGGGTCCATCGTAGCCTGCGGGACCCTGGTCCTGCATCAGTTTGTGGTTCAAGGCCAGTTCGGGAACAATGCGGAGCTGGCTGCCGGCGCGGAGGAAGGTGCGGACTTCGACGGTCCGGGGCTGCGTCCCGTATTCGAGCAGGCCGACGACGGGGGGGTAGGCGCCGGGGCTGTTGAAGTGGCCGCCGCGGAGGACGGCGCGGACCGGCTCCCGGGATTGATAGGCATAGCCTTCAATCCGGACGGCATAAGTTCCGTGGGCTGGCGCGCGGAAGTCCCGGATGTCAGCCGAGATGTGGCTGGCGCCGTTGAACAGGACGATCGCGCCATCGGGCCGCTCGAGCCAGATCTTCTCGCGTTCGGAACCGCGCAGGGGGCCGGGCTTGCTGGAGCCGATGCGGTGGTTGGGCAGGGAGTACGCCGCCGCTTTGCCGTCAAGCGCCGGGGTGGCCGTGCGGAGGTCGTCGATGGCCAGACCGGCGGCATCCAGGTAGCGCTGGAACTGGGACTCGGAGAGGCCGAGGGCAGTGCCGAGGTTGTCAAAGCCGTGGACGACGGGGTCTTCCGGGAGGATGGCGCGGACATCGACCCAGGCGCCGAAGGCATCGTGGAGGGTGTTTTGGTATTCGGTGCGGTTGAGGCGGCGGAGGGTGGCGCCCCGGCTTTGGCGGTGCTGGGCTTCGAGGTGGCGGGAGAGGGCGGCCACGAAGGCCTCTTTTTCACCCGCGGCAGGCCGGGGTTTTTCAGGCGGGGGCATTTCTCCGGCGAGGACGCGGTCATGGACCCGGACCCAGGCGGCATGGAGGGCTTCGTCCGCGGAAAAGGCCAGGTCCTCGAGATTGAGCCCGCCCTTAGCGGTAGTGTCATGACAAGAAAGGCAGTGGTCCTCGAGGAAATGGCGGACGGCATCGGGCGGGGCAAGTTCCGGGGGCACTTCGGCCGCGGAGGAGACAGGCAGTGCGAGTGCGGCGGCGAGGAGGACGCCGGCCAGCCCGGGCCGGAGTGGCAAGTTTCCCGGATGAATGGGCAGGGTCATAAGCAAGGCCGGACAACAGCGGCTAATTGCCGTTGCAGTTTTCTTTATTTAAGACTACGCGCGGTGCAATTGAAGACAAGGATCGTGGGGCAAAGGTCCTACGATCGTAGGGGAGCGGGGGAAGGGTCAGGAACCGGGTTTGCGCTGGGCAAGAAGCCACTCCAAAACCAGGGGTTCGGAGAAGAAAATTTGGCGGCTGGTCATGTGGTTGGCCTCGGGAATGACCGTAAACCGGGCGTCGCCGCCCGCCTCTTGAACGGCGCGGGTGAAGGTGCGGGTGCGGTCCTGGGCTTCCGGGTTGTCCCGGCTGCCGAAAGCGGCCCAAACAGCGGTGCCGGTGAATCGGGGGACTTTTTCGAGCGGGGGGACGTTTCCGCCGGCGACGGGAAGGGCGGCGGCGAAGTGTTCCGGGATGGCATCGAGCACGCGCCAGGTGCCGCTGGCGCCCATGCTGTGGCCGCCGATGGAGATGCGGGCTGGGTCGATGGCCAGGGTTTGCCGGAGGCGGGTGAGCAGATCGGCAATGGCGGGGGCTTGCCATTGGACGCGGCTGTGGGGGGCAGCGACGATGAGGCCGCGGGCGGCGTAGGTCTCGAAGGTCTTGAGGTAGGGATCGGCGAGGAATTTCGGGAAGTCAAAACGGGTGGCTCCACTGCCGTGCAAGTCGATGTAAAGGGGGAACTTTCTGCCCTGGGCGCTGGCGGAGGCGTAGTCCGGGGGCAGGAGAAGGTGGTAGTCCAAGGGGGCAGCGCGTCCGGTGGTGCGGTCCACTTCCCAGAGCCATTGGAGGGCATAGGTGTAAAGGCTGGGATCGGCAGGGGTCCAGGGGCGGCCCAGGCGCTGGGCGGCCAGATGGCGGAGCATGGCGGCTTCTGAGGTGTCGGTGGGGAGGGGCGCATCCGGAGGGAGGCGGAGGAGCAGGCGGCGGATGGTGTAGCGGGTGCCCCCGGCGGCTTGGATGCTGATTTCAGCGCCATAGAATCCGGGCTCATCGAGAGTGGCAACCGGGCGGCCCTGGGGGTCAAAAAAGCGGGCGGTGAGGTCCACGCCCTGGGGGTAAAAGGGGGCGGCCTGGGCGGGATCGCGAAAGCGGGGGCGGGGCGGGCTGGACTGGTGCAGGATGTGGCGGTCGAGGCCGACGATGGCAAAGGAGTTGGCGGCGGTGTCGCTGGGATTGCGGGCGTATTCATCGGCGCCGGTGCCAAAGTAAATGGACAGGCGGGCCTGTTCCTGGAGCAGGGCGGGATCAGGGGCGGCAGGAAGGAGGGCGGGCAGCGTTAGACAAATGAGGGCCGCAGCGGCCCGGCGGGGTTTGGAGAGGGTCATGAGGGGACGGCCGGCTGGATGGGAGGGTGCGGGTTCAGGGGCCGAGCCAGGAAGACCAATCCGGATTCCAGGTCAGGCCAAGGCCGAGGTAAAACATGCGGATGGCATCCGCACGGCGTTCCAGGGTGCCGGGAATGAAGACGGTGCGGACGAGGGTGGCGCCGGTGGCGGTTTCACGGGCGAAGCCGTTGAACCAGACGGCGCCGGTCAGGGTGCCGGTTTTTCCGAAAATCTGCCAGGCTCCGTCCAGGGGGGGCCAGAGGCAGGCGGTTTCCAGGTCTTTTTGCAGCGCGGGGGAGGAGGCGAGTTCACCACGGGCGAGGCGGAGCATGAAGGAGTGGGCAGCCTGCGGGGTCACGCGGAGGCTGCCGCCGGAACAGATTTCCCCAGGGGGGCCTTGCAGCCAGCGGGCGGGCGGCTGGTCCGCCAGGCCGGAGCGGGCGAGGTAGGCGGGCAATTTATCGAGTGCTAGCGGGGGCAGCAATCCGATGAAGTAGTCGTTGCTCGAGTGGAACAATGCTTCCTGGAGTGAGATTTCGCGGGGGGAGCCAGGGACATGGCGGTCGGCCACGGGGCGGCGAGTTTGGGGGGTGGCGCAGCCTTCTTCCAAAGCGACCCAGGCGAGGAAGACTTTGAAGGTGGAGGCAAGGCTGGCCGGGCGCTGGGTCAGGGCCGCATCACCCTCGATCTGGCAGGGGGCTTGGGTGTTTTTTTCGATGCGGGTGGTCAGGATCACTTCGGCGGCGGAGGCGGTCCGGCTCGCGGTGGCCCCGAGGGCGGCGAGGAGGAGGCCGGCGAGCAGGCGGGCGGGAGGGGGCATGGTCCGAGCATGGCGTTTTCCGGGTGGCTGTGCAGCCAGATTTTTGGAGGCGTGCCGCGGCATCCGCGCTCGACATGGCGGTGGAGTCTGCTTCAAAGGGGGCACTGCCTGTTGTCCAGCCAAGCACCCTGATGAATCTTCCCAATCAACTGACTGTCGGACGCCTGGTGGTGTGCGCGCTGATGGTGGCCTGCATGGAGATCGAAGCGCGCTGGACGGGGGCGGTGGCCCTGGGGCTGTTCATTGTGGCCAGCCTGACGGACTGGCTGGATGGGGAGATCGCGCGGAGGCGGCAGCTGATCACGGATTTGGGCAAGTTGTTGGACCCGCTGGCGGACAAGATATTGATCAGCGCGGCCTACATCGGCCTGGTCTCCAATGAGCTGGCCCCGGCCTGGATCGTGATCTTCATCATTGCCCGGGAGTTTCTCATCACCGGATTGAGGACACTGGCCGCGGCCAAGGGGCTGATCCTGGCGGCGGAAAAATTGGGCAAGCACAAGACCATTACGCAGATCGCGGCGGTGATCGGGGGGATGATCATTCTGGCGGCGCGGGACTACGGCATCGCCCTGCCGGAGTTTTTTTCCAGGATTTACCAGGCCTTGCTGGTGGCGGCGCTGCTGGTGACAGTCTGGTCCGGACTGGCTTACTTTTGGAAAAACCGCCAGCTGGTTCTGGCCACACCGTCATGAATCCGGTGATGGTGCAGCTGGAGGGGCACGCCTATGCGGTGGACATCGGCAAGGGCATCCTGGGTTCCTGGCTGGAGCGTGTGAGGGTGTCCGGCCATGCCGCGGTGGTGGTGGATGAGGCGGTGGCGGCTTTGCCCGCGGCGCGGGCTTTCGTGGATTCCGTCCGCTCGCGCACGGACAAGTGCGTGGTGGTGGCGGTGCCTTCGGGGGAGGGATCGAAAAGCCTGGGGCAATTCGGACGCATTCTGTCGGCGCTGGCCGGGCAGGCGCTGTCGCGTTCAGCCACGGTGATTGCACTGGGTGGAGGCGTGGTGGGGGATTTGGCGGGTTTTGCGGCGGCGGCTTATCTGCGCGGGGTGCGGTTTCTGCAGGTGCCGACGACGCTGCTGGCCATGGTGGACAGCAGCGTGGGGGGCAAGACGGGCATCAACCTGCCAGAAGGCAAGAATCTGGCCGGGGCGTTCCACCAGCCGGATGCGGTGGGGATCGACCTGGACTGGCTGGACACGCTGCCGCCGCGGGAATTCGCCGCGGGCATGGCGGAGGTGGTGAAGTATGGGGTGATCCGCGATCCGCAGCTTTTTGCACAGTGCGAGCAGGGCCGCCCGCAGAATCTGAGCGCGGTGGTCCGCCGCTGTGTGGAGATCAAGGCAGAGATTGTGGCGGGGGATGAGAAGGAAACCACCGGGCTGCGCGCGGTGCTGAATTTCGGCCACACCCTGGGCCATGCCATCGAGCAGAGTGCGGGTTATGGGGAGCTGCTGCATGGCGAGGCAGTGGCCATCGGGATGAATGCGGCATGCTTTTTGTCGGAAAAAGTCTGCGGGCTGGATCCGGCGGCCAGCGGGCGGGTGCGGCGGGCGCTGCGGGCGCAGGGGCTGCCGGTGGTCCGGGCGGGCCTGGACTATGAGGTGCTGGCTCCGGCCATGGGGCGGGACAAAAAAGCCACCTCCCGGGGGCTGCGCTGGGTGCTCTGCCCGCAGCTGGGGATCACGGAATTGCGTGGGGATGTGGATGAGCGGCTGGTCAGGGACGCGGTGGCCTTCTGCGCTGACGAAGGGGTCCGCGCGGTGTAAGGCGCGGAGCTTACCCGAGGGCTTTGCGGAAGCAGACCAGGCGGTCCACCTCCTGGAATCCGCAGGCGCTGTGGGCAGCGGCGCTGGGGGAGTTGTCCAGGTGGCAGTCACTGGCTATTTCTTTCAAGCCCTGGGCGAGGGCCCAGGCTTCGGCTGCGGCCAGGAGCGCCCGCCCCACGCCTTGGCGGCGGTGGATGGGTTCCACCCACCATCCTTCCACGTAGGCCACCGGGGTCGTGATGCAGCCATCGGCATAGGCCCGGGTGCTGATTTCGGCAAAGCCGGCCAGGCCGCCGCCGGTGTCGGCCACGAGAACCGCCCCGAGGGAGCTCGGATGCTCGAAGTAAGCGGCCACCTCGGCGGGATGGCCGGCGTGGCCGGGCCAGAGCCGGGCCCGCAGGGCCAGCCATTCCGATGCGTCGCGGGGTTCTGCTGGGCGCACGTTCATTCGGAGACGTCACGGTAGCGAAGATTCTGTTTTGCGGCTACCGCCATCACCGGGACTGATGGAAGGATTAGTGAATTAAAGATTGCTAATAATAGAATATTCTATCTATGATCTAAACTGATGAAAGGGTGCTGCATCTGGAAAGGTGGGCGGGAATGAGCGGGCCTCATTTGTATTTGAACCTGATTCCGGAGGCGCTGGTGGCATCGATGCTGGGGCCGCAGGCTTATGGGAACTACCTGGCGGTGGGCTTGCAGGCGAAGACGCGGGGACAGGCGATGTTTTTCGAGGTCAACCCGGAGCTGGCGGCGGGGCATTTGGACACTTCGGCAGCGCTGGAGCGCTGCCGGCGGGAATCGGAGCAGGCGCCGAAGCACTCGGTCTATGTTTCGATTTACCGGGTGCTGGAGCGGCTGCCCCTGGAGGCGCTGGGGAGGCTGCATTTGGTGACGGACGATGGGCGGGTGCTGGCGCTGGAGGAGGCACCCTATCCAGCCACGGAACCCGGGCGCCTGCACCTCTACCAGGAACTGGCACCGGTCAAGCCGCGGGTGGTGAGCCGGTGGAATCCCCGGGAATTTGTCCGGCGGCTGACGGATCCCGCGCACCCGGTGCATCTGCCCAAGGTGGTGTTTGCGGAGATGGTGCTGCATGAGCTGGCGGTGGATCCGGAGCACGCGCGTCCGGGGAACCTGCCTTATGGGGATTTGGAGCATCTGCGGGATTGCCTGTTGATTTTGAAGAACGAGCCGGGCAAGGAGACCAAGATGGTGCTGCGGCATCTGCACCAGGAACTGCTTTACCGGACGATCCGCGGGGGATTTTTTGCGGGCGCCGGGGACGTGCTGAAATTTTATCCGATGCCGCCGCTGGAGGTGCTGGAACGCGAACACCGGGATTGGTGGCGGTCGGCACTGACGGTGCACATGGAATGAGAACAGGCCTGACATGAATCCCGAACCGATTTTCTGGCTGGCGCCATCCGCGGGCCTGGTGGCCCTGGCCATGGCGTGGCATTTCCACCGGCAGATGCTGGCGGGCAGTGAGGGAACGCCGCGGATGCGGGAGATTGCCGGCCATGTGCGGGAAGGAGCGATGGCTTATTTGCGGCAGCAATACCGGGTGATGGCCTGGGTGTTTGCCGGATTGGCCGGGGTGTTCGGGGTGATGGCCTGGGGCCTGGGGCTGCAGGATGGCTGGATGCCGGTGCTGTTTGTGGCGGGGGGGCTTTTTTCGGCACTGGCCGGGTATTGCGGTATGCGCACGGCCACGGCCGCCTCGGCCCGGACGGCGCATGCGGCCGCGTCATCCCTGGGTGCGGGGCTGCGCATGGCTTTCCGAAGCGGGGCGGTGCTGGGGCTGGTGGTGGTGGGGCTGGGCCTCTTGAACATCAGCCTGTGGTTCTGGCTGCTCAATGCGCTGCATCCTTCCGGCGGCGGCGATGCGCATAACTTGGTGCTGGTGACAACCACCGCGCTCTCCTTCGGCATGGGCGCCTCGCTGCAGGCGCTCTTTGCGCGGGTGGGTGGGGGGATTTACACGAAGGCGGCGGATGTGGGGGCGGACCTCGTCGGCAAAGTGGAAGCGGGAATACCGGAGGACGATCCAAGGAATCCCGCGGTGATCGCGGACAATGTGGGGGACAACGTGGGGGACGTGGCGGGGATGGGAGCGGATTTGTATGAGTCGTATTGCGGCTCGATCCTGGCGGCTTCGGCCTTGGGGGCGGCGGCGTTTTTGGGGGACACGGCGCTGCAGATGAAAGCGGTGGCGGCGCCGATGTTGGTGGCGGCGGCAGGCATCTTGCTTTCGATCCTGGGCGTGCTGGTGGTCCGGACCAAGGAGGGGGCGACGCAGCAGGATTTGCTCGCCTCGCTGGGCCGCGGGGTGAATTTGAGTTCGGTACTGATTGTGGTGGCGACTCTGGGGCTGTTCCATGCCTTGGGGCTGCCCAATGCCTGGGGGCTGTGGCTGGCGGTGGTCACCGGTCTGGGCACGGGGATGGTGATCGGCTGGGCGACGGAATACAGCACGGCCAGCGCCTATCGTCCGACACGGGCGATTGCGGAGCAGGCGAAGGGAGGGCCGGCCACTTTGCTGATCGCTGGCCTGGCGGTGGGCATGATGTCCACCGCCGTGCCGGTGGTGGCGGTGGCGGCGGGGGTGCTGCTGTCGTTCCTCTTTGCCGCGGGATTTGATTTGGGGAATTTGAGCCACGGGCTTTATGGCGTGGCGATCGCTGCGGTGGGGATGCTCTCGACTTTGGGGATTACGCTGGCCAGTGACGCGTATGGGCCGATCGCGGACAATGCCGGGGGCAATGCCGAGATGAGCGGGCTGGGGCCGGAAGTGCGGCAGCGCACCGATGCGCTGGACAGCCTGGGCAACACCACCGCGGCCACGGGCAAGGGGTTTGCCATCGGTTCCGCCGCGCTGACCGCGCTGGCGCTGCTGGCTTCTTACATTGAAGTCATCCGGGTGGAACTGGTCAAAACCGGGGTCACGGTGCTGGAATTGGGACATGACCAGGTGCCGACGTCCCAAGCGACGCTGCGGGATTTCATGCAGTATTATGATGTGACGCTGATCAATCCGCTGGTGCTGGCCGGAGCATTTCTGGGGTCGATGGTGGCTTTTTTGTTCAGTGGAATGACCATGCTGGCGGTGGGCCGTGCGGCGGGACGGATGGTGGAGGAGGTGCGGCGGCAGTTCCGGGAGATGCCGGGCATTCTGGAAGGCAAGACCCGCCCGGACTACGCGCGCTGCGTGGCGATATCCACGCAGGGAGCGCAGCGGGAAATGGTGCTGCCTTCGTGCATGGCGGTTGCGGTGCCGGTGGCCACGGGCTTGCTGCTGGGCGTAGCCGGGGTAATCGGACTGCTGATCGGCGGGTTGTCCACAGGCTTTGTGCTCGCGGTTTTTCTGGCCAACGCCGGCGGTGCCTGGGACAACGCCAAAAAATTCATCGAAGAAGGGAATCATGGAGGCAAGGGATCGCCTGCCCATAAAGCGGCAGTGATCGGAGACACAGTGGGGGACCCATTCAAAGACACCTCCGGGCCAAGCCTGAACATTTTGATCAAGCTGATGAGCATTGTCGCGATTGTGGCAGCCGCCGTGACGGTGCGTTACAGTCTCTTTTGACACGGGGAAGCGCTGCATTTCCCAGCCTGGCGCAGCGGGGGGATTCGGGTAAGGTGGCCTTCATGAAATGTGTGGTGGCGATTACTGGAGCCAGTGGTTCGATCTATGCCCAGCGCCTGCTCGCCGTGCTGGACCAGGTGGGGGCCGCGGTGGATGTCTGCCTGAGCGCCCATGCCCGGGAGGTAGCGGAGGCGGAAACCGGCGGGCTGCGGCTGCCGGAACGGTTTCCCGTCAGCCAGGACCGGACCATGCAGGTGCCCTTTGTCAGCGGTTCCGCGCCCTATGCGGCGATGGTCATAGTGCCCTGTTCGATGGGAACGGTGGGCCGCATCGCCCACGGTTATTCCGACAGCACGATCACCCGTGCGGCGGATGTTTTTCTGAAGGAAAAGCGCAAGCTCATCCTGGTTCCGCGGGAGACCCCCTGGAATCTGATCCAGGCCCGGAACATCGTCACGGTGATGGAAGCGGGGGCGCTCGTGCTTCCGGCCATTCCTTCGTTTTATGGGCGTCCATCCACGGTGGAGGAAGTGGCGGACACCGTGGTGGCCCGCATCCTGGACCACTTGGGCATCGAACACGATCTGATCCGGCGCTGGAAGGACGAGCGCTCCGCCGAGCCTTAGCCAGCGGGAGTCGATTCGGGTGGCCGGAAATGCGCTGACCCGGGACGCTGCCGGGCTGCCGGCTGTCATGACCATGTAAAACGCAAGCCGCGCGCTTCGCAGTGGCTTAGCGTAAATTCCATCGGATTCCGTGTAAAATCCCTTTGACCTGACTTTCATAGATAAGTTAACTTTTCGTCATGATTGCCAACTGGCCTTTTCAATGGATGGCGTTGATCTTGTGGCTGGGACTTGGGGTGGCCGGGGCGCAAGCCCCCAAGTTTGAACCCGTCCTTTTGCAAAAAGGCAGCATCAAGTTGGACAAATACCAGCTTCCGGGAGAAGCCCGGCGCGGGGGATCGGCAACGACCAAGGAATTGGGCGACGATTGGTATGCCATCGAAGTCAAATTTGACACCCAGGCCCCGCTCACCGGCGAGATCACCTTGAAATTCTACGCGGACATGGTGGACACACTCAAAAGAGGGGACGCCAAGGAAGACCCCATCGTCATCCTCACCGCCGAGACCACCTACATCAACGTGCCCGCAGGCCGGGGCCATGTGGCCATGGTTTACCTTCATCCGACTTCGGTGCTTCGCTACGGGGGAATAAGGGGTGCAGAAGGCATCAAGAAAGCCAACGTGCGCGTGGAAGCCCTGGAAGGCGGAGAAAAGGTCGATGAAATCGACATGAAAGAGGAAAAAACTGACTGGGTGAAAGACATGCAGGCCCAGGGAGCCACTCTGGTGCCTGGCGTGCTGCTCAGCCCGGATCAAGTGGCCTTCCATGCGTTCGAGGTCACCAAATTCAACCAGATCAAGCGGGCCGTCCGCTGATCGATACGATCAAGGTTTTTCCGTGGCCGCTGCGAACCGCATCCTGACTGTTGACCTGGGCACCAGCAACCTGAAGGCCGCCGCCTTCCAGGTGGATGGGGCCGGAAACCTCACACTGCTCCGCTACGGGGTCCGCGATCTCGGCCTGGACCCCAACAAGGAGCAGGACCGCTTCCCCTTCATTGTCGATGCCCTCCAATTGGCTCTGCGCGAGCAGTCCATCCCCGCGCTGCCGGCCTATTGCAGCCTCTCCGGCCAGTTTGTCTTCACCCGCTTCGTCAAGCTCCCGCCCGTGGCCCCGGCGGAAATCGACAAAATGGTCGTTTTCGAGGCCCAGCAGAACGTGCCCTTTCCGATCAATGAGGTGGTCTGGGACTATCAAATGCTGGGCGGCCAGGGGGCCAAGGAAAATGAGGCTCTCATCGTTGCCATCAAGCAGGACATCGTCGAGCAGGCCGGGGCGGCCTTCAAGGCGGCCAAGCTCCCCCTGCAGGGCATGGATGTGGCGGGCCTGGCCCTGGTCAATGCCTTCTACTACAACTACGGCTTCAGCGCGGACTGCCGCCTCCTCCTCGATATTGGGGCCAAGAGCACCAATCTCATCTTCATTGAAGGCCAGCGCATCTTCATCCGGGTCATTCCCGTGGGCGGCCACCTCATTTCCCAGAATATTTCCAACGAATTCCAGGAGCCCTACGTGGCCGCGGAAACCCTCAAGCGCGGCAAAGGCTTTGTCGGCCTCGGCGGCGCCTACAAAGACCCGGATGATCCCGCCGCCGCCCGCATCTCCAAGATCGCCCGCACCGTCTATTCCAAGCTCCATGCCGAACTGAACCGCTCCGTCGGCTTCTACCGCAACCAGCAGGGGGGCTCCGCGCCCAAGCAGATTTTCCTGGCCGGCGGCGCCGCGGCCATGCCCTTCAGCGACCTCTTCTTCAAAGAAAAGATGAATCTGCCGGTGGAATACTTCAACCCGCTGCGCAACGTCGCCATCGCCCCCGAAGTGGACCGGGGGCGCCTTTCCACCGAAGCCTATCAACTGGGCGAGCTGGTCGGCCTGGCCCTGCGCAGGGCCGGCAACTGCCCGGTGGAAATCAATCTGGAGCCGGCTTCGGTCAAGGAGGCCCGGCAAAAAAGCCGCCAGATGCCCAACCTGGTCGCCGCCCTGGCCGTTTGGACCCTGGTGTTCCTGGCTGCATCCGGCGCCAACTTCCTCAAAGCCTCGGCTGTCCAGGGAGAAGCCGACCAGCTCCGTGCCGAGTTCGACCAAAAGAACGCCCTGGCCGCGCAGATCACCCGGACGGAGAAAGACTTCACCGCCCAGCGCCAACGCATTGATGCCATTTCCCGCCTGGCTGTTCAGCGTGATTACTGGCCCGAACTGGTCAATGTGCTTTCCTCCGCCACGGCGGCCAACACCGGGCTGTGGATTTCCCAGGTGGACCTTCAGTTCAACAACCAGCCCGTTGAGGCCTTGGGCAAACCCGGAGCGCCAGCGCCGGGCGCTCCAGCCGGCCCGGCGCCTCGTCGCGGCGGACCCGCACCGCGGGCCGGAGCGGCCGGAGCTGCCCCCGGAGCTGCCCCCGCCGGCGGGCCGGAAACCACCATCAACCTGGCCCCGCGTGGCACGGAGCTGAGCCTGCGCGGATTTGTCGAAGTCGAGCGCTGGGAAATCCTCAACAGCTTCGTGGCTTCCCTTATGGCCACCGGCTGGTTTGAAAATGTGGAAATCCTCGAGCGCGAGCCCGCGGACCAGGACCAGATTGCCACCCGCTTCTACCTCAAGGCCGTGCTTAAGGACGCCCGCCAGCCTTCCCTCCAGCCATGAACGCCCTCCCCAAACATCTCATTGGCGCTATCGCCGCCTTCGCCGTCATCGGCCTTCTCGGTGGCGGTGCCTGGTATTGGACCTCGGCCCGGCTGGACGGATCCCTCCAGGCCCGGTCCCAGGTCATGCAGGACCTGGCCGCCCTCAACGCCAAGGGGGTCTTTCCCAGCCCGGCCAATCTCAAGACCCTCAAGGACAACCAGGAAGCCGCCGCCCTTCTGGCTTCCTCCATGGAGCCCCGCCTGACCGCCGCCCAGGAGGACCTCGCCCCGTTCCTCGGTGCGGAGGGCAAAGGACTCGGCGCCGATGCCTGGAAGCAGATGCTGATCGAGAAGCGTGAGGAACTCAAGAAGCAGGCTGAAGCGGCCAAAGTTCAGGTAGCAGACGACTTCTACTTTGGCTTCAAGCGCTACCGCCTGGCCTCTCCGCCCCCGGGCGCCACCCGGGAACTGGGCCTGCAGCTGGCGGCCATCGATGCGCTCTCGCGCGTGCTTTTTGCCTCCCGCGTGGCCTCCCTCCAGGAAATCCGACGCGTCCTGGTGGAGGAATCGGGGGCCGCCCCGGCTTCCGGCACTTCTGAGGAAGTGCTGGCCGCAGTCGTTGCTCCGGGCGGCGGCGGGCTTTACAAGGCTTATCCCTTCGAGGCCCGCTTTCAGGCCTCTCCCGCCGCCCTGAAGCGCGTGCTCAATGGACTCTCCGCTGAAAAACAGTTCTTCATCGTCCGCTTTGCCGCCCTGGAAAACCAGAAAACCGGCGTGCCCCGCCGCAGTGAAATCCTCTCCCAGGCCGGCCTTGCCACACCTGCCGGCGGCGAGGGAGGCGAGCGCCCCGCGGCGGCGGCCAAGCTGTTGATACCGGTCCTCGGCCAGGAATTGCTCAATGTCCGGCTGCGCGTGGATTTCATCCACTGGAATCCCCCCGCGCCTGCTCCCGCCAACGCGCCCAAACCCAAACCCGGCACATGAAACTCCAACCCGAACAATGGTTCCTCGTGGCCATCCTGGTCCTGGCCGGCGGCCTTGCCGCCTTCAAAGCCTTTGGCATGCCTGAATTGGAAGGCATGCAGGGAGGCAAGGTCAAAAATGCCGAAAAGCTCGACCCTGCTGCCTTTGAGGCTGCAGCCGCGCGCCTCGAATCTCCGGCCCAGGCCAAAGACCCCGAACAGAAAGTCTTTGTCTCCCGCATGATCGCCTATCTCCCCGGCAAGCAGGCCTTCGAAGTCATCGACGAGTCCACCCAAACCGAAGACGGCATCACCGTCGGCTGGAAGATCGAGCATGGATTCGACATCGACGACCCCGCCGTGGCCAAGGCCGACCCGGACAAAGACGGCTTCTCCAACCTCGAGGAATTCAAGTCCAAGACCCTGCCTCGTGAAGCCCAGAGCCGCCCCGGGCTCATCCTCAAGCTCCGTGTGGCCAAATACACCGCCGTGCCCTTCCGGATCGAATTCAAAGGCTATGCCCCGGACGCCACCGATGGCCGCATGCAATTCCAGCTCAACCTGCGTGACTCCAACCGCCGCTCCCGCTTTGTCAAAGAAGGCGATGAGCTCGAGGGCTTCAAAGTGGGCGCCTTCCGCCAAAAATCCATCGAAGAGAAAAATCCCGCCACGGGAATCATTGAGAAGAAAGACGTTTCCGAACTCGATCTTCTGGATACTCAAATCGGAGAAACGCTGACCCTGGTTCTTAACAAAGAAACCCCCACCAATAAAGACTTCGTCCAGCTCCGTGTGGACTCGCCCGCAGGGAAGGTGGAACCGGCGCAGGTCCGCCGCGGCGAAACCTTCAAACTCGACGGCGTGACCTACCAGCTGCTCAAGCCCGGAGAACGCTCCCTGACCCTCAAAAATGTGGAGACCGGGGAAATCCTCGAAAACGTCGGTGGGTAGCAATGGCAATAAAGCTTGTATTTTACTCGATTGACTATAAAAACTCTTAAATTGAACGGACTTTCCATGAACAACCGCGCCTTGAAATTCTTCGTAACTTGTTCCCTGGGTGCAGTTTTTGCGGGATCGCTGGCTGCCCAGGAGTCGGCCCCTTTGGCTGCAGAAGCTGCCTTGGTGCAAAAGGCGGAGCAAGAACAGATCAAGCGCATGGAAACCAGCTTGGCGCTGACCACTTCCCTGGATGAAGCAGGGCAACTCGTTCGCGCCAAAGATTATGCCAAAGCGCGCACACGCTACCAGTCGGTGATTGAGCAAGCCACCGGCGGAGGCGCCAATACGGAAATCCGCAGCCGCGCCCAGAAGGAACTGGCGGCTTTGGCCGCCCTGCAAGCCCGTGAGGCTGAGCGTGAGCGGAAATTTCCCCAGGCCCGCTCGCTTTGGCAAGAAGCCGTCTCCTTGGACCCCGGAAATCCGGCTTACACCGCCGGGCTCAAGGCCGCCGAGTCCAAAGACCCGCCGCTCTCCAAGCAATACGGCGGCAACAGCGCTGCCACCCCGGAACTTCTGGAAAAAGTCACCCAAATCCAGAAATTGCTTTTCGAAGGCGACAGCTTCCACTCCTCCGGCCAGTACCAGCGTGCGATCAGCCGCTACAAAGAAATTCTCACCATTGACCCTTACCACAATGTGGCCCGCCAGCGCATTGAGCGCACCGAGAAGGCCAAATACCGCGCCGCCTCGGTCCTCAGGGACGCCCAGCGTGAAAAAGCGCTCTTGGAGGTGGATGAAGTCGCCACCACCAAGCCGGTCATGCGCCGCCAGGCCTCCGCCGAGGTAACCGTCAATGACGGCACCACCAGCAATGTGGCCAATGTCTTCGACAAACTTGAGAAAATCATCATTCCTGAATTGAATTTCACTGAAGTCGATGTGGCGGATGCCGTCCGCTTCCTCACCGAACAGAGCAAGGCACTCGACCCCGAGCGCAAGGGCATCAACTTCGTCCTCAAAGTCAATCCCACCACTTCTCCGGCACCGGCCGCTCCCGCTGCCGGCGGAGCTGCCGCAGCACCCCCCATCCAGCGCACGTTCTCGTTGAACGTCCGCCAAGTCCCGCTCAGCGAGGTTCTCCGCCTGATCACCGATCTGACCAACCTCCAGTTCAAGGTCGAGGAATACGCCGTTTATATCTTCCCCAGCACGGAAACCAGCGATGTGCTCGTGGTCCGTTCTTTCTCCGTTCCACCCAACTTCTTCAGCAGCCGTCCCCAGCCGCGCGGCGAAGTCGGGGCCACCGGAGCCGAAACCGTCCAGTTCGTCACCGCGGACGTGAAGCAGGAATTGGAGCAGAAAGGCGTGGGCTTCCCGGACGGATCGAGCGCGGCCTACCTGCCCCGCAGTGCCAAGCTCATCGTCCGCAACACGCTGGACCAAATCAACCTCATCGGCCAGCTGCTGGCGGAACAGTCGGACGTTACGACCCAGATCGAAATCGAGACCAAATTTCTCGAGTTTACCGAGGACAAGCTCAAGGAGCTGGCTTTCAACTACCGGGTTTACGGAGACACCAACATCCCCTCGGACCTGACCGCCACTTTCCTGGGTACGAACAATTTTCTCGGCTTCATTCCCGGAACCAATCAGGAAGTCACCCCCCTGACTCCTGCAAACGGCACATCCCAGATTCTTGCTGAAAGCAACATGCGGGATTCGACCACTGCCGCGCGCCTCCTTCAGTCCAACATCGATGCGATTCTCGGCACCGATGTGCAGCGCAACAGCAGCCTGTTCAGCGCCAGCGCCATCATCAGCGGCAATGGGGTGGGCATGTTTATTCGCGCCCTGGAATCCCAGCTGGGCGCCGACCTTCTCTCCGCACCCAAGGTGACCGTGATCAATGGGCAGAAAACCAAAATCCGGGTCGCCCGGGAATTAATCTACCCAACTGAATATGAGCCACCGGAGGTTACTGTGCAAGAATCGAGCACATCTACTTTGTTAAGCACATCATTGCCACCTGTGGTGGTGCCCTCGAATCCTAGTGACTTCACTACACGCGATGTGGGCGTCACCCTGGAAGTAAAGGCGGATGCGACCAAGGACCGGCGCATCGATCTTGAAATTGTTCCGGAGGTCAATGAATTCCAAGGCTTTATCAATTATGGAGCCGATGCGACATCTGTAACTGTAAGTAATTCAGGTGTATCAAACGGGATCATAGCCATTGCCGAAGGCTCAGCTCTAACGCCCGTATTCGCCCTGCGCAAAGTGGAAACCAAAGTTCAAGTGGTGGACGGCCAGACCGTGGTCATGGGCGGGTTCATTCGCGAGGACAGCGCAGAAATCAATGACAAGGTGCCACTTCTTGGGGACATTCCGCTGGTGGGGCGGCTCTTCCGCAGCAAGACCACTCGCAACATCAAGCGCAACCTGATCATCTTCACCACCGCCCGGATCATCAACCCGGACGGCACACCCAAGTTTCTTACCGAGAGCGAGGCCGACGCCCTCGAAACTCTGGCGGCCAGCCAGCAATAACCAAGACACCCAGCCTTATTTGTGCCATGAAACCCCAAGCCCTCTTCCTTTTCTCCGCCGCGGTCTTCTCTGCCCTCGCGCCCGCCGGTTCCGCTCAGACCACTGCGGAGTCGGTGATGCAGCGGGAGTCCATCCGCCGCCAGGAAATCATCCTTCGTGCCATCGGAGAAATCGAGCAGACCGAGCAGCTGGTAGCCGAAGGCAAGCGCGCCGAGGCCCGCACCCGCCTGGCGGAAATTCTCCGCACCATTCCCGAACAAGGTGAGGGGGCGCCGGTCTATGAAAAAGCAGCCCAGCTTCTTTCCGCCATTGAGCTGGAAGACGCCCGCCAGGCCCTGGCCAAAAAAGACTGGTTTGGTGCCCGGGATGCCGCCACTGCGGCCATCGGCTACAACCCAGACAACCGTGCCGCCCAGGACATCCTCGCCGCTGCCAATGCCGAGCTGGGCATCCGTGACAACAATGAGGCCAGCCTGAATCCCGCAGTGGACCGGAAATTCGTTCAGAACATCAATCAAGTCCGTGATTTGCTGCAAAGCGCCAAGGACTTGTCTTCCACCGGGCAAATCGATGCGGCGGAGAAGGCACTGAAAAGCGCCATTGAAATCGATCCTTACAATAATGCAGCCGCCCGTGAACTGAAAAAAATTTACCTGCGCCGCCTCAAGGCCGCCGAAATCGCCTCCCAATCCAGCCGCCAGGAACGGCTGACAGAAACCCGTGTCGGATGGACCGAGCGTATTCGCACCGAGAAAGCACCAGAGGCAGTGGCGGCCACCGCAGCGCCCATTCGCCGCACCACCAACTTTGCCATCAGCCAGAAACTGAATTCCATCATCATTCCGAGCGTGAATTTCGTCGAGGCGGACATCGAGGCTGCAGCCAATTTCCTCACTCAGCGCACGCGGGAACTTGACCCAGAAGGAGTGGGCGTCAGCTTCCTCCTCCGAGGCGAGGCCGTAAAAAGCTCCAGCAATACTTTCAGCCTCAGCCTGACGGATGTCCCTGCGGGCGAAGTGCTGCGCTACATCAGCGGCTTGGCCGGAGTGAAAACCCGGATCGAGGAGTATGCTGTCTTTATTGTTGCCCTGGCAGAGCCTGACAGCACGGTCCTGATCAGCCGCGACTTCCCGGTGCGCCCGTCCTTTTTTGATGTGGCGCCTACAGCGGACGGCGGAGCAGCTGGCGGGGCGGCAGACCGCCGCCGTCTCACTCCACGCGCCACCCAGCCCGCCGCCCGTTCGGACTCCGTCCGGGAGGCTCTGGAAAGCCGGGGCGTGAGCTTCTCTGCCGAGGGCGCAGCTGCCTTCTATAACAACGCCACCGGCGTGCTCACCGTCCGCAACACGCAAGACCAGATCGACCTGGTGGAAGAACTGGTAACCGACGAGGGCGGGGAAGCCTTGGTGGTCAAAGTGGATACCCGCTTGATCGAAATCAACCAGACCGATTTGGACGCGCTTGTGCCCAACATGTCGCTGCTGGGAGATGCCGCCTCTCTGGCCGGTGTCAGTGCCGGGGGCACTAGAATTGTCCAAGGAGCCTTCCAAGGCAGCACCGGCCTGGGCGGCGTGGGGGCACTCAAAACAGTGGACGGGATCGAGCCTGTGCTCCTCGCACCCGCAGCGATTGAACGCAACAGCAACCCTCCGGCCACCAGTAAGTTTGGTATTGCCGGCACCTTGGATCAAAACTCGTTCCGCATCCTTTTGGAAGCTATATCGCAGAAAAGCAGCCGTGACCTCGTTACTGCGCCCTCGATTGTGGTCAACAATGACGCGCAGGGAACAATCACAGTAGCTCGTGAATTTTATTACCCGATCGAATTTGATGAACCCCAGGTCCAGGTGGGAAGAACAGTATCGCTCCTTCTTGATGACCCGATAACTGTCACCGCAGTTCCTGCGTTTCCCACTGAGTTCGAAGCAAGGAATGTGGGCGTGGTGCTTACCGTACGTCCCAAGATTACCGTTGACCGCAAGCGGGTCTTCATGGACATCAAACCGGAGATCACCGAATTCGATGGATTTATTAACTACGGCAGCCGCATTTTCCACCCATTACCCGATGCCGATGGAAACCGGATTTTAGTGAACGACAACATCATCAACCAGCCGGTGTTTTCGGTCCGCACTGTGGAAAACGCCCAATTGGAAATTGAAGACGGTTACACCATGGTGCTCGGGGGCCTGATCCGCGAGGATATTTCCACCGTAGAGGACAAGATTCCGATTCTGGGTGATTTGCCACTAGTTGGGCGCGCTTTCCGCAGCAAGGCCGAGCAGGCGGTGAAAAAGAACCTGCTCATCTTTGTTTCCGTCCGCATCCTTCGTCCTGACGGCGAGCCGTTCAACGTCAACGCCGGCCAGTCTGCCACCCAGGCAGCACTGCGCTGATTCGGGCAGTTGTTCCAAGATTTGCCTCCCAACACAGACGCAAAAAAGCCGGACCCTCTGGGTCCGGCTTTTTGCTGAAGGCGTTGAAGTAAATCTGATTACTCCGCAGCGGCGGCTACGGGAGCGGGCTCGGACGTGGGAATGGCGGCATCCGGAGACTCTTCCCTGAGCTTGGCCCAGACGGCGGTCTCGACTTTGCTGTAGAGGTCGGCGTTCTTCTTCAACTCATCCTTGGCCGCATCACGGCCCTGGCCGATCATGCTGCCCTCAAACGAGAGCCAGGCGCCCTTTTTCTCGACGATGCCTTTCTCGATCGCCAGGTCCAGGAGCGAACCGGTCCGGGAGATGCCTTCGTCGAACATGATGTCGAATTCGGTCTCGGTGAAAGGCGGGGCCACCTTGTTTTTGACCAGCTTGATTCGGGTGCGGTTGCCCAGGACGACGCCATCAGGCGCTTTGATCGCGCCGATGCGGCGGATATCGACCCGCACGGAGGCATAGAATTTGAGGGCTTTGCCGCCGGGGGTGGTCTCCGGGCTGCCGAACATGACGCCGATCTTCTCGCGGATTTGGTTGGTGAAGACGCAGACGGTCTTGGCTTTGGAGATCATGGCGGTGAGCTTGCGCATGGCCTGGCTCATGAGGCGGGCCTGGGAGCCGACGACCGCGTCGCCCATCTGGCCTTCCAGTTCGTTCTTGGTCACAAGGGCGGCGACAGAGTCGAGCACCAGGACGTCGATGGCGTTGGACCGGATGAGGGTTTCGGCGATGGTGAGTGCTTCCTCACCGGAATCGGGCTGAGAGACGAGCAGCTCGTCCATTTTCACGCCCAGCTTGCGGGCGTAGCGCGGATCCAGCGCGTGCTCGACATCAATGAAGGCGGCGGTGCCGCCCATTTTTTGGGCCTGGGCGATCAGGGTGAGGGTGAGGGTGGTTTTCCCGGAGGATTCCGGGCCGAAGATTTCCACGATGCGCCCGCGGGGGAATCCGCCCACGCCAAGGGCGCGGTCGATGACGATGGAGCCGGTGGGGATGACCTCGATGTTGAGGCGGGCATTTTCATCGCCCAGGCGCATGATGGAGTTCTCACCGTATTGCTTGGTGATGGCCTGGACGGCGAGTTCGAGGTTTTTGCGGTCAGCGTCCTTGGTTTTGTCGGTGGCGTCGGCCTTGGGGGCTTTATCGGTCTTGGGGGGCATGGGGATTCCTGTGTTGTGGGTTGGGTCAGAGCTTCACCAGGGCGCGGCGGATGAGGTCCAAGGCGGCCTGGGAGGCCATTGTTTTAAAGGTTTCACGGTGCGGGACAAGGCGCTTTTCTTGCACGCTAACTTCTTGGCCCTGAGGGGTTTTTACAGCCAGGCCGATAAAAACCAGGCCAGCGGGTTTTTCGGGTGTCCCCGGGCCGGGACCCGCCACACCGGTCAGGGAGACGGCAATCTGGGCGCGGGATCGGGCAAGGGCACCACTGGCCATGGCTTCGGCCACCGGGGCGCTGACCGCACCGTGGGTGGCGATCAGTTCGGGAGAGACGCCAAGGGCCTCGGTTTTGGACTCGTTGGAATAGGTGACCCAGGCACGGTCGAGCACGGCGGAGGCACCGGCAACATTGGTCAGGCGGTGGGCGGTGAAACCGCCGGTGCAGGACTCGGCGGTGGCGAGGAGGACGCCGCGCTCGGTGGCCAGGCGGATGACTGCGGCTTCCATGGTTTCGTCCCCCACTGCATAGATGGCCTCACCCAAGAGGTCCGCGGCCAGGTTTTTGGCGCGGTCAAGCAGGGCGGGGTCCTCGGCGATGAGACGGAGATCGACTTCGCCCGGGCGGGCGCAGTAGCCGATCTCCAGGCTGCCGCCGAGGGCGCGGAGGCGGGCTTCGACGAGTTCCTGGACGCGGGATTCGCCCAGGCCGTGGGTGCGCCAGGTGTGCATGCCGAGGGGCCGGGCGTCCGGAACCAGGGCTTGGAGGCGTGGCAGGACCTCGCGTTCGAACATGGGGTAGAGTTCCCGCGGCGGGCCGGGCAGGCAGAACACATGGCGCCCGTCCCGGTGGATGTAAAGGCCGGGGGCGGTGCCGTGGTGGTTGGGGAGGGGAGTGGCGCCGCGGGGCACCATGGCCTGGATGCGGACGGAGTCCGGCGCGCGGACCTGGCGTTTGCGGAAGTAGGCGAGGATGGTTTCCTCGATTTCGGGGTGGTGTTCCAAGGGCAGGGCGAAATAACCGGCCACCAGGTCACGGGTGAGGTCATCGGAGGTGGGGCCGAGACCGCCGGTGATGAGGAGGATTTCCGTGCGGCCCAGGGACTCGGCCAGGGCTTGGCGGATGGGTTCGCCATCCGGAACGGTGGTTTGCCGGGCCAGGCGCAGGCCGAGGCTGGCAAGCTGGCGGGCGAAGTAATTGACGTGGGTGTTGGTGACTTGGCCGAGGAGCAATTCGGAGCCAGTGTTCAGGACCTCGATGTTCAAGCGGCCAGTTTGCCGCGGAAGTGGAGCGGGTCAACCCAGCGGGACGGTGTTCGGTCAGTCCGGATGTCACTGCAATCGGCAGCAGGTGGGAACCTGAGGCAGGGCGTGCCGGAGATCGGCAAGCGCCCGGAGCACGGGGTGCGCGGATCACGCGCGTGCTGCCCTATTCTGGAGTGCTCCGATCTTTTCGGAGCTCTGGGATGGAGCGCAGCGACGGGGAGGAGGCCAACCTGGGCAGCCCGGCCGCCAACCCCCGCGCTCCGCGCGTTCCCAAAGCTCCGAAAAGATCGGAGCACTCCAGATTTCGTTTCCCGGTCCCAGCGCCGCGGGGAGTTTGCAGCGGTGCAGAGGCATCCTTACCGGTGCTGCGTTTTGCAATTATATCCCATCAGTCCAGGCATACACTCCCGCGAGGCTTTGCTTCGTCGGCCCCTCTTCTGGAGGGGATGGCTGAGCGTCCGCGCTCAGGCTTCTTCGAAGATGAAGTGGCGGGATTTGAGGTCTTCGATTTTTTTGCGGAATTCCTCGCGGCTGGGGTCGCCCAGGCGCTCCAGGATTCGGTAAATCTCCACCGCGCCGCGGATGTCGCCGCGGTCTTCGCGCATCTGTGCGGCAGCGATGCCGGACTTGATGAACCAGTGGAATTCGGGCTCGGTGGGCTGGCGGGTGACTTCCCCGGGAAGGAGGCGGCCATAGACGACGTCGAGGTAGGCGTTGAGGGCCTGGTCGGGCTGGTTGAGTTTGGTGAGGATTTGGCCGCGGACGAAGCCGGCCTCATTGCGCTGGGCGGCGTTGAGGGCGGAGGAAGCCAGGAGGGCATCGGCAGTTTTGAGGGCGGCATCGTAACGCTTGGGATCGGAAGCGGACAGGGTGTAGAGGCAGCCGAGTTTGCGCAGGGAAGCCTCGGCCCATGCGGGATCATCTTTGCGCCCGGTGAGGACGGACTCGGCCACCTGGAGGGCGCTGTCAAACTGGCCTTGCTGCATGAAGCAGCGGATTTGCAGCAGGCGGGCGTCGGTTTTGACGGGGGAGGCCTCGGGCACTTTTTCCAGGAGGGCGAGGGCGTCTTTGAAATCGCCGGAGCGGAAAGCGGCGGCGCCGGCATGGTATTGGGCGTAAGGCGCGAGAGGGTGGCGGGGCAGCTCGGCAGCGATCGAGCTGAAGCGGGCCTGGGCTTCAGAGAGGTTGCCCTGGCGGGCGAACCATTCGGCGATCTGAAATCGGGCATTTCCGGCTTTGGGATGTGAGGGATGGGCGTTGAGAAACGCTTCCCAGGCAGTGCGGACGGATTCATCCCCGGAGGGGGTCAGGTTGGCTTCGAGCAGGGTGCGCTGGTAGGCGGCATCCGCCCGCTGGGGGAAATCGGGAAACTCGGCCTCCAGGCGGCGGAGGGCGCCGAGGGCGGATTCGGTCTCGCCGGACTCCAGGGAGGAGAGGGCAAGCTGGTAAAGGGCTTCGGCGGTCTGGGGGGACTGGGTGCCGGGCTGGGTGATTTGGGTGTAAATGGTGCGGGCGTCCTCGGATTTGCCGGCAGCATCGAGCAGGCGGGCTTTTTCCATCAAGATGGCGGGAAGGCGTGAGGATTGGGGGGACTTTTTGGCAAAGTCATCGTGGACTTTGTTGAAGCGGGCGAGGTCGCCGGCCTGTGCAAGGGCAAGGAGGGCACGGTAGTGGGCGTCTTCCTGGGCTTCGGGATCGGTGGCGGATTTGGCGGCGGCGAGGAATTTGTCGGCAGCGGCCGCGGGATCGGAATCGTAGAGCCACTGGCCCTGGAGGAGGTGGACGCGGGTGGCGATGGCGGGGGATTTGGACTGGGTGGCGGCTTCATCAAGGGTGGTGAGTGCGCCGGGCTGGTCGCCTTTGCGCCGGAGGCATTCGGCCATGAGGAGCTTGGCTTCCCATTTCCAGTCGCTGTCGGGGTGGGTGTTGATGAGGTAGTCGAGTTCGGCGATGGCTGCGTCGTCGTTGCCGGCTTCGTGGTAGAAGCGGGCGATGGCGTAAATGCCGGAGACGGAAGTGCCTTCTTTTTTGCGCACGAACTGGCGGACACGGAGGGCGGCTTTGGCAAGGGTGTTGGTTTTGGTGCTGGCCTCAAGGTAGCGGACGACGGCGGGGTCGATGACGGCAGGGTCGAGGGCGGTGGTGTAGGCTTGTTCGAAGGCTTTGGCGGCATCGTCCCAGGCCTGGGTGGCCAGGTGGGCCATGCCGGAGCCGAACCAGGCTTTGGGGATGAGGTCGCGGGGCTGGGCGCGCCCGTCGGTGGTGATTTTGCGGAAGGCCTCCAGGGCCTTGTCAGGCTGGGCAAGGTGGAGGGCGAGTTCTCCGGACCAGAAGGCGGCCTCGTAGGTGGTGGCAGGGTCGGGCTTCTGGGCGGTGAGATTGGCCAGGACGGTGGCGGCTTCGCCAAAGCGGGAGGCGCTGATCAGGATGCGGGCCTGCTGGAGGGCGGCAAGGCGGGCGGAGGGATCGCCCAGGCCGGGGGTGAGAAGGGGCTGGAGCGTGGAGAGGGCATCATCGGTTTTGCCGGTGCGCTGGAGGACGCCGGCCAGGCCGATGCGGGCTTTGGGGGCGAGATCGTCCCCGGGGTGGGCGGTGAGGAATTTTTGATAGAGGCCGGCGGCAGGTTCCCACCGCTGGAGGGCGGCGAGGCACTCGGCTTCCCAGTAGAGGAATCCGGGTTTGAGTTTGTCCGGGGTGGAGGGCGGTGGATTGCGGAAGATGTCCAGGCCTTTGGCGGGGGCGCCGAGGAAGTAATGGGTCTGGCCGAGGAGCCAGCGGGCTTCGGGAAGGAAGGAGGATTCGGGGTATTTGGCCAGAAATTCCTGGAGGCGGGTTTGGGCCGCATCGTAGAGGCCGTTTTGGAAAGTTTGCTGGGCATAGGCCATGGCGCGGCGTTCGAAAAACCCAGGGCCCTCGGCGTGGAGGGGCGCGGCGCACGAGAAGACGAGCAGCAAAAGGCAGAAAGGCACTTGGGGGGTTCGCCCAAGCCACGTTTTAGAGGAGCGTGGGTTCATGGAAAGCGGAGGGGCGGAGGGCGGCGAGTTTCGGCGCCAGGCAGCGTCCGGTGATGCTGTCGGGGCAGGCGGCGACGTCTTCCGGGGTTCCGGTGCAGACGATGCGTCCGCCTTGGCTGCCGCCTTCGGGGCCCAGGTCGATAATGTGGTCGGCGTTTTTCATCACATCCAGATGATGCTCAATGACTAAGAGAGTATTGCCTGCCTGGCGGAGGTTGAAAAGCACAGAAAGAAGAAGTTCGATATCGGCGAAATGGAGGCCGGTGGTGGGTTCATCCAGGATGTAGAGGGTGCGCCCGGTGGATTTGCGGGCGAGTTCGGCGGCAAGTTTAATGCGCTGGGCCTCGCCCCCGCTGAGGCTGGTGCCTCCCTGGCCGAGGGCGAGGTAGCCGAGTCCGACGCGGGCGAGGACGGCCAGGGGGCCGGCAATGGCGGGGATGGCACGGAAAAGGGCCATGGCCTCATCAACGGTGAGGGCGAGGATGTCGGCGATGGTGTGGCCTTTGTAGGTAATCTCGAGGGTTTCGCGGTTGAAGCGGCGTCCGCCGCAGGCGTCGCAGGGGATGCGCACGTCGGGGAGGAGCTGCATTTCGATTTTGATGGAGCCTTCGCCCTGGCAGCGCTCACAGCGTCCGCCGGGGGTGTTGAAGCTGAAGCGGCCTTTGGCATAGCCGCGGACACGGGAGAGGGGGAGCTGGGCAAAGAGGGTGCGGATGGCATCGAAGGCGCCGAGGTAGGTGGCGGGGTTGGAACGGGGGGAGCGGCCGATCGGGGATTGGTCGATGAGGATGCATTTGTCGATGGCCTCAAGGCCGTGCAGGGCCCGGTGAGCGCCGGGGAGTTCTTTGCCCTGGCCAAGGTGGCGGAAGACGGCGCGGGCGAAGACATCGTGGACGAGGGTGCTTTTGCCGGAGCCGCTGACTCCGGTGACGCAGGTGAAGCAGCCGAGGGGAACGCGGAAGTCCACGTTCTGGAGGTTGTGCTCAGAGGCGCCAGTGAGGGTGATCCATCCCCTCTGGGGCGGAACGCGGCGGGGGGAGGCACCCAGGGTGAGGGCTCCAGAGAGGTAGCGCCCAGTGAGGGAGGCCGGATCCGCCTGGATTTGGGCGGGGGTTCCCTGGGCGGTGATTTTTCCGCCGAGGCGCCCGGCGCCGGTGCCCAGTTCAATGACATGGTCCGCCTGGCGGATGGTGTCCTCGTCGTGTTCGACCACGACGAGGGTGTTGCCGAGGGAGCGGAGGTGATGGAGGGTGTCGAGGAGGCGGGCGTGGTCGCGGGGATGGAGGCCGATGCTGGGCTCATCCAGGACATAGAGCACACCGGTGAGTCCGGTGCCGATCTGGCCGGCCAGGCGGATGCGCTGCATTTCTCCGCCGGAAAGGGTGCCGGCTTCACGGTCGAGGGCGATGTAGGGGAGGCCAACGCGGCAGAGGAAGCCGAGGCGGGATTCGATCTCCTGCAGGAGATCGCGGAAGGCGCTCCGCGCGGTCTCCGGCCAGGGGCAGGCCCGGAGCATCTCGAGGGCCTGGGATGCGGTGAGGGCGCACAATTCGCGGATGCTGGGGCCAGGGGTGCCCCCAGGACCGGGCAGGCGGACGGCGAGGACCTCGGGCCGCAGGCGGGCACCGCCGCAGGCGGAGCAGCGCTGGGGAGAGAGAAAACGGCGGGCGCGCTGGCGGGCCAGGGGGGAGGCGGCCTGTTCGTGCATGTCCCGGACCAGGGCGCAGACGCCGGGGAAAGGCCGGTGTTCGGTCACGGCTTTGCCCTGGCGCAAGGTGGTCATGGGAATGGGCTCGGCTCCAGAGCCTTCCAGGATGAGCCGGTGGAACGAGGGCGGCAGCTCCCGCCAGGGGCGGCCGAGGTCTGCGCCGGCGTGGCGGGCGAGGTCACGGGCAAGGGTTTTGTAAGGTCCGCGGAGGGCTTTGGGGGCCAGGCGCCAGGGAGCGACGGCTCCGTCCTCCAGGGTGGCGCCGGGGTCGGGGATGATGAGTCCGGGGTCGGGGAGCAGGGCGGTGCCCAGGCCCTGGCAGGAGGGGCATGCTCCAAGCGGATTGTTAAACGAAAAGTGCGCGGGGGTGAGTTCGGGGATGGCGGTGCCCGACTCGGGATCGTAATTGCGGTTGCTGAGTTTCCAGTCGGCCTCACCGGGCAGGCTGGGCCAATGGACGACGACCACGCCCGCCCCGGTCCGGAGGGCGAGTTCGAGGGAATCGGCCAGGCGGGTGCGGGCGGCGGGCTCGGCTTTCAGCCGGTCCACGACGACTTCAAGGGTGGTGGCGCTGCGGCGGGCGGGGGGGAGCGGCTCGTCCAGCAGGAGGAGTTCGCCATCCAGCCGGGCACGGGTGAATCCCTGGCGGCGGAGCCGTTCCAGCTCACCCCGGAGGTCGGCTCCCGGTTCGGTGGTGAGGGGGGCCAGGAGGAGAAAAGGGGTGCCGGGCGGGCGGGCGAGGATTTTTTCCGCGATGTCGCCGGCGGTGAGGCGCTGGAGGGGGCGTCCAGTGAGGGGGTGGTGGGGAATCCCGGCGTGTGCGTAGAGAATGCGGAGGTGGTCGTAGATTTCGGTGGTGGTGGCGACGGTGGAGCGGGGGTTGCCCGCGGCGCTTTTTTGCTCGATGGCAATGGCGGGACAGAGGCCATCGATGGCATCGACCTCGGGTTTTTCCATTTGGTCGAGGAATTGGCGGACGTAGGCGGAGAGGCTTTGGAGGTAGCGGCGCTGGCCTTCGGCAAACAGGGTGTCGAAGGCGAGGGAGGATTTGCCCGAACCGGAGGGGCCGGTGAGAACGGTGAGGCGGTGGCGGGGGATGTCCACATCCACATTGCGGAGGTTGTGCATGCGGGCGCCGCGGATGTGGATGGGGGTGGAGTCCGGGGAGGTCATGGCGGCGGGAAGGGCAAATCCCGCCAGCTTAGCGGATATTGAAGCTGGGTGGAAGTTTGCCTTGTTTTTTTCATGGCGTGGACACATCTTGCCGCCTATGCGCCGATGTTATTGGATGGTGATTCTTGTTTCGATGGCCGCAGCGTCCGCCTGGGGCCAGGAGGTGGAGGCAGTGGAGACAGCCCGGATCGACTGGGTGGCGGAGGTGATGAAAGGCGGGCTGACATCGGTGGTGTTGATCCTGGTCGGTCTGGCGGGGGTGGCCTTTATCATCGAGCGCTTTTTGGTGGTAAAGCCTTCGAATTTTGTGCCCCGCCCCCTGATCCAGCGCATCCGCCCGCTTTGGCAGTCGGGACAATTCGCCGCGGTGATCCAGGCCTGCGAAGGAGACCGGAGCCTGCTGGGGAAGGTTTCGCATTACATTGCCCGGCATGTGCATGTGCCGTTTGATATTTTGAGCATCGGGGCGGCGGACTTGGGGAGCCGGGAGATCCGGCGCCAGCTCCAGCGCACTTATCCGCTGGCGGTGGTGGCGACGATTTCTCCGCTGCTCGGATTGCTGGGCACGATCATCGGGATGATCGAGGCCTTCCAAAAGGTGGCGCTGATGGGGGACACGGGGGATGCCTCGGTGCTGGCGGACTCGATCGGCAAGGCGCTGATCACGACGGCGATCGGCTTGATTATCGCGATTCCCGCACTGGGATTTTACCATTATTTCAAGTCCCGCATTTCGATGCTGGGCAACGCGCTGGAAGAGGAAGTGGATGAGATATTTGCCCTGTGGCTGCGGGCACCGCATGCGCCGGAGGGCGGCGGGGAGCCGTCGGAAGCATGAACGCGGCGCCCTCCGGCCTAAGCACGCCGGGCAGCGCCCGGGTCAAGCGCCAGTTCCTCCGCCGGGCCAAGCAGTGGGATGATGCGGAGGAAATTGAAGTGGAGATGACGCCGCTGATCGACTGCGTCTTTCTCCTGCTGATTTTCTTCCTGGTCACGACGATGCTGAAAAAACTGGAGAAGCAAATTCCGGTGGTGCTGCCGGATTCGGCCGTGGCGCTGGCGCCGGTGGCGCAGCGGCAGGTGCTGATCCTGGGGCTGGACGAAGGAGGCGGGATGCTGCGGGGGGAGGGACAGGATGCGGAAGGCAATGTAACCTACCGCCGGGTGGATGATCTGGGACAGCTGCTGCAGGAAGTGGCACGGGAGCAGGGCACGCAGATTCCCATCCGCCTGGATGCGCACCGCAACACGCCTTTCCAGCGCGTGATCGATGCGCTGGATGTGTGCGCGATCCAGGGTTTTGAAAACGTGGGGGTGCGCATCCAGCACGGCGGCAAGGAATACTATGAACTGGGCGACCGCCGCAGCCTGCGCCTGCCCGAAGCCCGGAGGACGCCATGAGAATGGCGCCGGAAGAAAACGACAAAATCGAGCTGGGCATGGCCTCGCTGATCGATTGCGTTTTTCTGCTGCTGATCTTCTTTCTGGTGACCACGATGCTGAAGAAGGACCGCAAGGAGATCGAAGTCTCCCTGCCGGTGTCCGCGTCCTCCCTGGAGATGGCGCCGGATGACACGATGCTGGTGATCGGGATCGACCGGGAGGGGAATCTGTTTTACGAAGGAAAGCCGACGACGGTGCATCTGCTGCACGAGGTGCTGCGCGCCGTGGAACTGGAAACGCCGGACAAGCGCATCCGGCTGGATACCGATGAAGAGACGCCTTTCCACCGCGTGGTGGAGGTGCTGGATGCGCTGCAATTCCGCAACCTGCGCAACGTGGGCGTGCGCACCTACCATGAAAAATACGACCGCTGAGCGGCGGCTCCTCCGGGGCCTGGGACCGATGCAGGTGGCTTGGGGCCTGGCGCTGGGCCTGTTCCTGGTGGTGGCGGCGGTTCTGGCGGTTTTCCCCCAACTGAGGCAGTCGGTGATCGTGGTGGAACCCGCGCCGAAGCCGGACCCTGCGGAACTGGAGCGGCGGCGGGCCCAGATCAAGAAGCCGGAGCCGACGGAAAAACAGGTCAAGGAAATCGCCGAGCGGGTGGAGCGGAAAAAGAAGCAGGAACTGAGGGAAAAAGTGCGGCAGCTGGAAAAAAATCTGGAGGACATCCGGGAAGCGGAAGACATGCGCCATGAGGCACTGGGGCTGGAAGCCGTGGACGTTTTCGCCGCGCTGATCACGGCGATCCGAAAGAAGGCGGAACTCGTCGAGCAGTCCGGAGAATTGCGGGAGCAAAGCCGGACTCTGCGCGGGCAGGCCGACGGGCTGGCGGCATTCGAAAATGGGGAGTCGCCCGGCTTGCAAGAGGCCGCGGTTGCGCTGCGTGGAGCAGTGGCGGCGCATGAGCAGGCGCTGCGGACCCGGCGGGACAGCCTGGAGCCGCACGACACTTACCACCGGACACGGGCTGAACGGGTGGTGGGGCATGCGGTGCAGATGGGCGGGCTGGTGGAGCGCCTGATCCGGACCCTCCCCGGTGGAGCGGCGGACGCCGGGCCGGTCCCGGAGGACGCACTGCAGGCAATGACCGCGGCGGAATTGTTTGATGAAGCGGCGCGCTTGGACGACGCCATCCGGCAGGAATTTGCCGATGCGCGGGCGGCGGAGCTGGCCGCGGTGCAGGACCAGCCTCTGGCGGAGGCGCTGGCCCAGGTGGATGTGCCGGAGGCTGCGCCCGTGCCTGCCGGACTGCCCGGCGCCCTGGCTGCCGGCGAGCCCTCGAGCCGTGAGGAATTCCAGCAGTATAACCAGGCATTAGAGCAAGCAGCCCAGGCGGCGGGCGCCATGGAGCTGGCCGCACAAGGCATGGCGGCACAGGCACGAGGGTTCAACGCCCAGGGAGAGTCCCGCGAGGCCGCCCAGGCCACCCGGCTGCAGCAGGCGATGCGGTCCTCCGCGGCGGCGGCGGCGCCGGGAGCGGTGGTGGACCTGACGCCGATGATGCGGGACCTCTACGGCCTCCAGCGCGGCGGGCCATCGGGTGAATCTGGGAATTCCGGACGCCTGGATGCCACGAGCCTGATGGCTGGAGGGGAAGGGACCCAAATGGGGCAGTCCACGGCAGAAAGCGCCGGGCGGGCACTGCCGCTGCGCGACCACCAGATCATTCCGCAGCTGCTGCCCGGGCGGAAGTTTTCCCGCAGCAGCGGACGGCGGGGCTGGCTTTACATCGACACCTGGTATGTCATCGGCCCGTTCCAAAAGCCGGACAGCGACCGGCTGAGCTTTGCCACCCGCTTTCCTCCGGAGACAAGGATCGACCTGGACGGGGAATATGCGGGCAAAATCCATCCGCAGACCGGACGGCCCCTGGCGCTGCGCTGGCGTTTTTTCCAGAGCAACACCCTGCGGATCACGCCTCCCGATGAAATTGATGGATCGGTCTATTACGCGTGGACGGAGGTTTACTTTGAGGAAGACGAGGAAGTGCTGGTGGCGGTGGCCAGTGATGACGCGGCCAAGGTGTGGATCAATGACCTGGTGGTGTGGGAAGACACGGGCCTGAGTGCCTGGAGGGTGGATGAGGGATTCCGCAAGGTGCTTTTCCGCAAGGGCTACAACAGCGTGCTGGTCCGGATCGAGAATGGCCCGGTGGTCTGCATGTATTCCCTGCTGTTCTGCCCGGTGGGGCTGGAGCGGTGAGGGGATTTCACTTCAGCGGCCGGGCAACCAGGATGCCGGCGCTGCCGGTTTTTTGGGCCAGATAGGCGGAGGGGGAGGCATCCAGGATGACTTTGCGCACGCCCTTTTTGGAGTTGGCATGAAGGAAGCGCACGCCGCCGGCGGCGTCACGCACGGCCAGGCCCACGTGGGAAGTGGACAGGCGGGGGCCGTCTTTGGAGATGATGCCGATGATGTCGCCGTCCTGGAGCTTGGATTCGATGGCGGCGACGTGTTTTTTGTAAATGATCCAGGTGGGCAGTTTTTCGATGCGGCGCTCCTCACGGGCCATAAGGGGGACGAGGCCGGGGTTGGCGCGGAGGTAGCGGTAGGATTTCCACAAGACGGTCATTTCCCGGCAGGTGTTGGCATAGCGGACGCCGCCGAGGCTGGGGGTGATGTCGCGGACGAGGCCGCGGCTGTGGTTGTCCCAGGCCCAGTCTTCAAGGTAGTGGAGGCGGGAGAGGTAGCCACCATCGCAAGTGCCGCCGCGGTAACGGTCGAGTTCGATGAGCCGGAGGAGGGCCTGCGGCGTGCGTTCCTTTTCCGGCAGGTCCAGCAGGCGGGCCATGGCCAAAGCGGTCTCGAAGAGAGTCCAGCAATCCAGGCCGAGGAAATTGACGGAGGGGGCTTCGATGGTGTCGTGGATTTCCAGGGTGTGGCTGAGGTAGGGGGTGCCGAGGAGGGATTTGCCGAAGGCGGCGGTGCGGGCGCCGATGGGGAGTTTTTCCCACTCCGAGGAGGCGGCGCGTTGGAGCAGGGCTCGGAACCGGTCTTCCCCCTTGAAGACGGTGGCGTGGGGCAGAGAAGCGGCGAGCGGGCCGGTGAGAAGGAATAAGCAGGCGAGGCAGGAGGTCAGGCGCGGCATGGCTTGATATAAACCGCCCCGCACCGGGGGGCAAGACCGTCCGGTTGCCACAGCGGGGATGGCGGGTAGGATGGCGGGCATGAAGCGAGAAGCCGTCATCGTGACCGGGGCCAGCAGCGGGATTGGTGAGGCTTTTGCCCGGCGGCTGGCGCGGGAGGGAAGGTCTCTGGTCCTGGTGGCCCGGCGGCGGGAGCGTCTGGAGGCACTGGCCGCCCTGCTCCGGGGCGGGCCCGTGGAGGTGGCGGTGGTGGAAGCGGATTTGCGGGACCCGGCGGCCCCCGGGCGGATTGGCAGCGAGGTGGGGCGGCTGGGCTGGGAGGTGGCCGGGCTGGTGAACAACGCGGGACTGGGATTCCAGGCATCGTTTGCCGGCACCGAGCCGGAAAAGCTGGAGGCGATGGTGGAGGTCAATGTAGGGGCGGTAGTGCGGCTGTGCCGGCTCGTGCTTCCGGGGATGCAGGAACGCAAGCGGGGTTTTGTGTTGAACATTGCTTCGACTGCCGGGTTTCAGCCGGTGCCTTACTTTGCGGTCTATGCGGCCAGCAAGGCATTCGTGGTGGCTTTTTCCGAGGCGCTGCACGAGGAAGTGAGGGAACAGGGTGTGGTGGTCGCCGCCCTGTGTCCGGGACCGGTGGATACAGAATTCCAGAAGGTGGCGGGCATGAGTCCGCGCTTTTTTGCCCGGAGCCAGCATGTGGACGAAGTGGTGGAGGCAGGGATGAAGCTGTTGCGGAGGCGGAGTGCCCTGGGTTGGACTTCCCTGGGCCAGTGGATGGTCTCGTTCTCCGTCCGGCTGATGCCCCGGTGCTGGATCAGGCGGCTGGCGGCCCTGCTGCTGCGGGCTTCAGGTGCGCGTTAGGTTGATCCGGCGGCTTGGTCGGCAAGGCCAGTATGCCAGCGCCTGTTCATCCCCCCAAGGATGTCCAGTGCTGCCAAACTCAATCACTCCTCTTTTTGCCCCGTCTCCACACCCAGCATTGCCAAGTGGGTGCAGCAGCCCATGATTTGGAGCAATCATGAGCAGACTTCCGATTGGCATTTTGGGTTGTGGTGCCATCGCCCGCAACGCCTACCTCCCCAGTTTCACCACCCACTATTCCGGTGAGGTGGAGTTGTTCGCCTGCGCCGATGCCGTTCCCGCCGCGGCTGCGGCCTGTGCGGAGAAGTTCGGCATTCCCCGGGTGCTTTCCCCGGAAGAATTGCTGGCGGACCCCGGCATTGCCCTGGTGGTCAATTTGACGATTCCGGAGGCCCACGAGGAGTTGAACCGCAAGGCGCTGCTGGCGGGCAAGCATGTCTATTGTGAAAAGCCGCTGGCCCTTTCCCGTGCCGAGGCCATTCACCTGGGCAAGATCGCCGCCGAGCAGGGCAGGATGCTTGCGGTGGCCCCGGACACCATTCTGGGGGCTCCGCATCAGGCCGCCCGCAAAGCCCTGGATGCCGGAGCGGTGGGCACAGTCCGCCATGTCTCCGCCTGGTGTTCCCTCCATATTGGATTGGAGCGATACTACCGTCCAGCGGCCGGACCGATTTTGGATTTTGGACCTTACTATGTCGGACTGATGGTGTTTCTGCTCGGGCCGGTCACACGGGTGGCGGCTCTGGGTGCGCCGGTGGAACTGCCTAAAGAGGACGGAACCAAGGAAACGTTTGCCCCCCAAACACCGTCGCACGCGGCCGTGGCCCTGCAGTTCGCTTCCGGGGCCACCGGGACTTTGGGGCTTTCCACCGATGCCTGCATTTATGAAAGCGGGATCGAGGTGCTGGGCACCTCCGGGCGGATCACGGTTCCGGACCCGAACAAGTTCGAGGGAGCATCCCATTTGAAGACCTATCAAGAGGACGTGGACTTGCCGGCGGACTTTGCCCTGGACGGACGCCACCGGGGAGCGGGGGTTGCGGACATGGCCTGGGCGCTGCGCGACCGGCGCCCGCACCGTTTGGGCAACGCTTTTTGTGTCCATTGCACGGAGCTTTTGGTTTCGATTCTGGAATCGCTGGACACCGGGCGCGCGGTCGATTTGTCCACCACCTGCGAGCGTCCGGCCCCTATGGCCCCCCGGACGGCGCCGCACCCGTTTGCCTGGGCCGGCTGAGGGCGGGATCCTTTATGAAAACCAAACTTGGCCTCATCGGCATCGTCACCACTGAATTGTCCCAGGACCGTCCGGGGACACTGAACAAACTCCGCGCGCTGGGCTATTCCGGACTGGAACTGGGGCTGGGCTCCATCCAGGAAGACGCTTCCGGCTGGAAGCGGGATTTGGCAGCGGCGGGACTCGCGGTGATCACCGCCCACCTTGGGCGTGAGGCCTTGCGGGATGCCCTCGACGCCACCCGCGATGCGCTCCTTGGGGCGGGTGCGCGCTATGCCACGGTGTCTTGGGCGGAGGCGGACTCGGTCGAGCAGATCAGGCGGGATATCCAGCTCTACAATCAGGCGGGAGCCCGGCTGCGTGAAGCCGGAATCACCCTGTGTTACCACAATCACGAGCATGAATTCAGCACCCGTTTCAATGGGCGCATGGCCATCGACATGCTGCTTCAGGAGGCCCATCCCGATGCCCTGGCATTGAATCTGGATGTGGCCTGGGCCACTTACGGAGGAGCCGATCCGGTGGCGGTGCTGGAGCGTTACGCTGGACGCGTGCCCATCCTGCATGTCAAGGACCTCTATCACACCGGCCCCCGCGGCTGTTTTACCGCCCCGGGAACCGGGCTGGTCGATCTGCACGGGAGCCTGCGCGCAGCGGATGAGGGCGGCTGCGAATGGTTCACCGTGGAGCAGGACAAGCCCCGCCGCCTCCGGGGCATGGACCTGGCCGCCGCGGCGGCACTGAACCTGCGCGAGCTTGGCCTGGAACTCGCCTGAAGCCGGTCCCGGACGGCCTGCCGCGGGTGATTGATTCCCCCAGGGCCCCGGGTATGTTCATATCCATGGCCGACCTTCCAGCCCGCATCCGGGAACTCAAGCGCGAGCGCAATGCCGTCATCCTTGCGCACAATTACCAGACCGCAGACATCCAGGAAGTGGCGGATTACGTGGGGGATTCCCTCGGCCTGGCCTATCAGGCCAAGGCCACCCAGGCCGATGTCATCCTGTTCTGCGGAGTTCATTTCATGGCCGAGACGGCCAAGATCGTGAACCCCGGAAAAACTGTGATCCTGCCTGATCTCAATGCGGGCTGCTCGCTCTCGGATTCCTGCCCGGCGGAGGCACTGGAAGCTCACCTCCAGCGCCACCCCGGCCAGTATGTGGTGGCCTACATCAATTGCTCGGCTGCGGTAAAGGCGCTGAGCGATGTCATCGTCACCTCCGGGAATGCCCAGCGAATCGTCGAACGCGTGCCCAAGGACCGGGAAATCCTTTTTGTCCCCGACCAGAATCTGGGTGAATGGGTGACCCAGCGGACGGGGCGGGCGATGAAGCTTTGGGAAGGCAACTGCTACGTCCACGTGGAATTCACCCACCAAAGCATCGTCAAAATCCGGCGCGAGCATCCGGAGGCGCCGGTGGTGGCCCACCCGGAGTGCACCCGCGCAGTGCGCCTGCTGGCCGATGAAGTGTGCTCCACGGAAAAAATGGTTGAGTATTGCCGCCAGACGGCGGCCAAAGACATCATCATCGTGACCGAGTCAGGGATGCTGCACCGCCTCAAGCGGGAGCTTCCGGAGAAGAATTTCATTCCCGGGCCGACCGACAAGTGCGCCTGTGCCGATTGCCGCTACATGAAAATGAATACTTTGGAGAAAATGGTGTCGGCTCTGGAGACGCTTCAGCCGCAAATCGTGCTGCCCGCGGAGATTCTGGAAAAAGCACGCGCCCCGATCGAGCGGATGCTGGAATGGAGCCGCTGAGGCGGTCCGGCTGATGATCCGGCTGGACCATTTGGCCTCGACGCCGGTGCATCCGGAGGTGATGGCGGCCATGCGCCCTTGGCTGGAAGGCGGGCGCCACGGAAATCCCTCCCACCTGCACCAGGCCGGGTTGGAGGCTGCTGAAGTGCTGCGGGACGCACGGGCCGCGGTGGCGGCTTTGGTAGGTGCGGAGCCGGAGGAAGTGATTTTCACCTCCAGTGGGACTGAGGCGGCCAACATGGCCCTGTGTGGCCTGGCCTGGAAAGACAACGCACTGCCCCTGGCGGCCTCCCGAGCCGAGCATCCGGCGGTGCTGGAAACAGCCCGGTTCCTTCAGCGCCAGGGCCATCCGCTCCACCTGATTCCGGTGGATGGTGCAGGGCGCATCGAGCCAGGGCGGGTGGCCGCCGTAGCGGGGCGCGGTCTGCTGGCGGTCCATGCCGGGAATCATGACAGTGGAGCCTTGCAAGATGTGGAGGCGCTGGCCCGGGCTGCCCATGCGGAAGACGCGCGGGTCTTTTGTGATGCCTCCACTTCGGGCGGCTGGATCCCTTTGGACATGCGCCGCCAGGAGATCGACCTGCTCAGCCTCTCCCCGCACCGTTTTTTCGGCCCGCAGGGGATTGGTGTTCTGGTGGTCCGGCGGGGTTTGGAGTTGGAGCCCCTGATCCATGGAGGACGCCAGGAGGGCGGACGACGAGCCGGAACCGAGTCTGTGGCCCTGGCCGCCGGAGCCGCTGCGGCCTGCAAGCTGGCCCGCCAGCACGGGGCGGATTGGGCGCGCCAGGCGGCGGCGCGGCGTGACCGGCTTTGGGGCCAGCTGCGTGCGGCCATTCCCGGAATCCATTTGCACGGGCCTGAGCCAGGCCCCGAACGTGACCCGCGCCACTTGGCGGTGGGCATTGAGGGCGTGGAAGGTGAGGCGCTGATGCTTTTGCTCGATTTGCGAGGGGTGGCGGTGACTGCGGCCAGCGGCTGCCTGTCCGGGGAGGAAAAATATTCCAGCGTGCTCCGGTCCATGGGCGTGCCGGAGCCGCTGGTCCGGGGAACGATTCTCATGAGCACAAGCCCGGGCCAGCCAGCCGCCGAAATGGACCAGGCGGCTTCCATCATCGCCCAGGCGGTGGCCAAGCTGCGCGATCTGTAACGCCGAGCGGTATCATAAACGTCATGATTCCCCGTTATGACGTTTATGTGTTATTTTCCACGTTCCTGTCACAAGAGTGGAGGGATTCTTGGCTGGATTGGGGGTGGTGAGGGGGAGATTTTGGACGGTGTTAATTCGGTGCGGTCAGGGTCGGCAGCTGGTGGAGCGTAGCGGAACCAGCTGCCGACCCTGACCGGGGCGCTTGACTCGGGGGGTGGGCCATCCCTCACATGGGCCTGATATGATTCCTTCTTATCTGCCGAACCTCTCCTCTTTTGCATCTTTTTGCCTGACTCTCAAACAGAGAGCCTGCCCCCATTGTCATGGCGTGGGTGATCTCATCCGGCATGGCTTCCTGCTGGGCTATGGACCTGGATCTGAGCGCATCCAACGTGGATGGCGGATCTTTTGCAGCAACCGACAAAAGCGCCGGGGCTGCGGCCTCACCCATGCTCTGCTGTTGGTGGAGTATCTCTATCGGCACAGTGTGACGGCTTCCACTCTGACGACTTTTTTAAAGAACCTTCAGACCGGACTTTCTCTGGGCGCCTCCTGGCCCGTTTGCCCCCAAACCTTGGAATGCGGACGACGGATCTGGCGTGGCTTGCGTCATGCCCAAGTGCGCTTGCGCTCGCTGCTTTGCCCGTTGGCTTCACCGCCATCGGTGGCCGATGCCGATCCATGGAAGCAGACGCTGGATCATCTCTTGGGTCTCTTTCCCTCCGTTGGGGATTTTCATCTCCGTATGCAAATCTCCCTGCTTTAACACCGTAACGAGGCGGGTTCTTTTCCCGAAATTTGGGCAACAACAGTTCCCTTCTCTGGCCGACCCACGGAGGCTGCCACCATCCTCTCCGGGTCATGAAAAATCCCTCTCCTTATTTAAAAATGCGGGTGCTCGGCGCGATTGAAACCGCTCCGGGAAACTCCCGCGCGGCCCGCATCCGCCATGTGGCCTCGCTGCCCTTTGTCGATGAATACGGCCAGACCCACTTCTTTACCTGGAGGACCATCCAAACCTGGTGGAGCCGCTACCAAAAACATGGCATCACCGTGATGCATAACAAACCACGCTCGGACCGTGGAACCTTCCGCAAGGTCACCCCGGAGACCGTCTTGGAAGCGGTCCAATCGGTCCTGCCCGGTCTCCGACAAAAATCGTTCACCGTGGCCACGCTCTACCGCCGCTGCATTGAGCGGGGGCTCCTGCGCCGTGAACAAATTGCCCCCAACACCTTCCGCCGCTTGGTGCGTGAGTTTGAAATGCTCAAAGCCGAGAGCGACTCCAAGCCGCGCTTGGCCTTCGCCAAGGAATTTGCCAATCAGGATTGTCCGGTTGATTCATCTGTCTTGATTGGCAACACCAATAAAATGAGTGGGTTGCAAATGAAAAGGGATGTGACGCATTTGAAACCGGTT
>Ga0209172_10000752_pt1 | contig 83031 bp, 75 predicted proteins | sample LarsenN4metaG_FD_184113 | JGI IMG/M metagenome (GOLD analysis project Ga0209172, IMG submission 184113) | Hot spring sediment bacterial and archeal communities from British Columbia, Canada, to study Microbial Dark Matter (Phase II) - Larsen... ... | reverse complement strand
ACCTGCACTTCTACAATTGGCGCCGGCCGCATCTGGGGTACCGACTCCAAGGCCGCACGCCGGCCGAGGTGTTTCACCATGTCTAAGCGAGACGTCAAAGTGTCAACACCCTTCCGAGACTGGACAATCTAGGGGGGCTGAGGGTCAGCGTCCCTTCGGCTTCCGCTTCGATCCGGGGACGCGAGAACAGCAGCGGGTGATGCCGCCCGGTGGCCCACAGGGGGACGAAGTCCTTGTAGTGCCGGTGGAAGGGCAACCCGCTCTGGCCCGTCGTGTGGATGCTGACGGAACGGTCGAAATCCGCCAGGTCGATGATCTGCCGGTACGAGGCGACCACCACTTGCCGGAAGGTCGTCGCGTTGAAGCCGGCGTTGTTCACGGTGTAGAGGTCGCCGCCGGTCGCGGGGGCGGTCGCGTTGAGGATCCGGCCCAGCACCGGGACGCGACCGATCGGATGCTCGAACCGCATGACGTGGAGCTTCCCCCACGTCCAGCTGTCGCGATCCGTCCCCAGACGCTCCCGCAGGACCTCGTACGCCTCGGCCAGCGCCTGGGCGACGACGGCATCCCGGCCGCGGGATCCCCACCACGGCGACGCGGGATCGTTGAGCAGACGCGTCATCGCGAGGGTCCAGGCGTCGGAACGGTCCCGATACCGTTTGAACAGATCAGGGCCGAGCACGTCGGCGAACAGGAGCCTGGGCAGGGTCACCCTGACGACCTCGTAGACCGCGGCCGGACGACTGTCCGCAGCGAGCACCCCGTCCCACCGCCGCAGTTCCGCCAGCATCCAGGCCGCCGGATCTTCCGACACACGCACCGAGGCCAGGGCGCGCACCATCGCCTGACCGGGCAGGGAGACGACGTCCATCTGGATGCGCTGGAAGCCCGAGACGGTGTGCTTGGGCTTCTCCAGCAGCAACGTCTCGATCCGCCGCGCGCGGAACCCCGGATCCCACTCGTGCCCCAGGAGATAGCGGTACCCGGGCGGCGCGATGCGGTTGTTCGCCGTCACGATGTAGCCGCGTGAGGGATTGTACCAGGACGGCAGCCGCTCGAAGGGGATCTCGCCCGTCCACTCGTACTCGCCGGTCCATCCCGGCACCGGCAGCAGACCGTCACCCCTCGCGCGGATAGGGATGCGCCCGGGCAGCTGATAGCCGATGTTGCCCTGCCGGTCGGCGTAGACGAAGTTCTGGGCGGGGACAGTCCAGTCGCGCAGCGCCTCACGGAACTCCCGCCAGTTGCGCGCGCGGTTCAGCTTCCCCACGGCGGAGAGGATCCTGCCCGGGGTCAGCGCCGTCCAGCGCAGCGCCAGGAAGGACGGCAGTCCCTCCTCCACGCTGTTGAGGATGGGGCCGTGGCGCGTGATGCGCACGGTCAGGCGTTCCGGATCCCGCCGGCCCCTGACGACGATTCGCTCTTCGAGGACCGTGGCCTTCTCCCACCGGTTGCGATACAGGTAGCGGGTCGGATCCGTGGGGTGGAACTGCTCGATGTAGAGGTCCTGGACATCCGGCCCCGCGTTGGTCACACCCCAGGCGATGTGCTCGTTGTGGCCGATGATGACACCCGGGGTCCCGGGGAAGGTCGCTCCCACGACGTTGAGCCCGCCCCCCTGCAGATGCATCTCGTACCAGATCGACGGCATCGAGGCCTCGAGGTGCGGGTCGTTGGCCAGCAGCGGTGCTCCGGTTTCCGTGCGCGCGCCGGCGGCCACCCAGTTGTTGCTGCCGATGCCGCTCCGCGCCGGCGCCAGGTCGAGGAGGCGCAGCACGGCGGCGGCACGGAAGGCGGCGAGATCCGTACGCGGCACGATCACGGGATGGTCCCCGGGATAGGGGGGGATCAGCGCCGGCGCGCCTTCCGGGCCGAACCGGGCGACGAGGTGAGCCCGGAGGATCTCCGACTCCCAGTTGCCCGAGAGGACCCAGGCCATCAGCTTGGCATACGCCACGGAGTCGATCGGATGCCAGGGCTCCGGGCGGAATCGAAGCAGGGTGAACTCCACGGGAAGCCGGCCGCGATAGAGACTGATGAAGGCGTTGACACCGTCCGCATAGGCCTGTGCCGCGGCCTTGCTCTGCGCGTCCTGAATCGCCCACTCGGCCTCGGCCGCGCGGCGCAGCCCGATCGTGCGCAGGAACCGATCGGTCGGCAGCGTGATCGCCCCGAAGATCTCGGAGAGCCGCCCGCCGGCGATACGCCGGTTGAACTCCATCTGCCACAACCGGTCCTGCGCGTGCACGAAGCCCTGCGCGAAGTAGAGGTCGTGCGTGTTGCGCGCAAACAGGTGGGGCACGCCCCAGCGGTCGCGGATGACCTCGACCGCCTCCTGCAGACCCGCCACGGCCAGCAGGCCGCTCGTCTGAGGGAACGCCCGGACGGTCACGTAGGCGCCCGCGCCGACGGCGACGACCGCGGCCAGGAGGAGGAGCATCAGGAGCCAGGCGACCAGACGCCGCATGTACGGAGCGACGTTCGAGTCCAAGGGGGAAAATCCTCGCCCCGTCCCCGGTTGCCCGAGGGTCAACTGGCGAGTGGGGTGGTAGACTCGAACCGATGCGCAACCAGAACGCATCGGTCAGAGTGATCCGCGCGCCGCAGGTCCGGGCAGCCATCGTCTCGGTGACGGCGGGTGTCGGCATTCTGCTGTTCAAGTTCGGCGCCTACGTCGTCACGGGTTCCGTGGCCATCCTCTCCGATGCGGCCGAATCGGTCGTCAATGTCGTTGCCGCCAACGTTGCGCTGATCAGTTTGGTCGTCGCCTCGCAGCCGCCGGACGCGGGACACCAGTACGGCCACGGGAAGGCGGAGTATGTCAGCGGGGCTACGGAGGGGGCGATGATCGTCCTGGCCGGAGGCTGGATCCTTGCGGCCGCCGTCCTCCGCTTCCTGCGCCCCGTGCCCCTGCGGCACCTGGACTGGGGCTTGGCCGTCCTGGCCGTCGCCACGGCGGCGAACTACCTGACGGCGCGCTTTCTGCTCCGCGTGTCGCGGGACGCGGATTCTGCCGCCCTGGAGGCCGACGCCCGGCACCTGCTGGCCGACGTGCTGACATCGGTCGGTGTCTTCGTGGGGTTGGGCCTGAGCTGGTTCACGCGGGAGCCGAGGATCGACCCGCTCGTGGCCGTGCTCGTCGGCCTCCACGTGCTGCGGTTGGGTGGCGTCGTGTACCTGCAGTCGGTGGGCGGACTCATGGATACGAGCCTGCCGCCGGACGAAGAAGCCGCCATCCGCCGTATTCTTGACGAGCACAGGGGGGAGATCGTGGAGTACCATGCCCTGCGCGCGCGAAAGACCGGCCCGCACCGCTTCCTGGACCTCCACCTGGTGCTCCACCGCATCCTCAGGGTGGGAGAGGCCCACGCCTTGTGCGACGACCTCGAGCGCCACATCGAGGATGCCCTGCCCGGCGCCGATATCACGATCCACGTCGAGCCGTGCGAAACCCCCTGTCCGGTCTGCGACCGCGGCGATCGCACCGCCTAAACCCATCCGCCGCCCCTTGATCACCACCTAAATTCCGTCTAGAATTTAGGCAAGACTAATTTAGCCGAGGCTAAGATATGAACCTGACAAGACGCCACTTCATGCTCAAGGGGGCGGTCGGACTCCTCGGCACCCTTGCCGCGGGGCGGAGCGGGAGTCTCGCCGCGGCGGCGGGCGCGAAGGACCACGCGCCGGGCCACACCGGCAATCTCACCGTGGGCGAGGTAGACCTCAAGCGGCTGGGCTTCGACCCCGCGCGCTACCTCACCCACTTCGACTGGGGGAAGGCGAGCCGGCTGGCCGGCGGCCGCACGCTTCGCGAGTTCACGATCATCGCTTCGGAGCGCGAGATCGAGATCGCTCCCGGGGTCTTCTTTCCGGCGTGGGTCTTCAACGGCACGGTGCCCGGCCCGACGCTGCGGGCGCGTGAGGGCGACCTGATGCGCGTCCGGTTGATCAACGCCAGCACACACCCGCACACGCTGCACTTCCACGGATTCCACAAGGCGGAGATGGACGGGGTCCCCGGGATCGGGAGGGGCGACGTCCTCCCGGGGGAGTCCTTCACCTACGAGTTCGAGGCGTCCCCGTTCGGCCTGCACCTCTACCACTGCCACTCCCTGCCCCTGAAGCGGCACATCCACAAGGGGCTGTACGGCACGTTCATCGTCGACCCGAAGCAGGGACGGCCCCCGGCGCGCGAGCTCGTCATGATGATGAACGGCTTCGACACCAACTTCGACGATGAGAACGAGGTCTATGCGGTCAACAGCGTGGCTTTCCACTACGCGAAGCATCCGGTCCGGGTGAAGCGGAACGAGCTGGTGCGGATCTACCTGGTGAACATCACGGAGTTCGATCCGATCAACTCCATCCACATCCACGGCAACTTCTTCCACGTGTACCGCACCGGGACCCAGCTGCGGCCGACCGAGTTCACCGACACGATCATGCTGTGCCAGGCCGAGCGGGCCATCCTCGAGCTGCGCTTCCCGTTCGCCGGGCGGTTCATGTTCCACGCCCACCAGACGGAGTTCACCGAACTCGGCTGGATGGGGATGTTCGAGGTGACGGAAAATGGCGCGGTCTAGCCGACGGGCGATCCTGGTGTGGGGAGTGCTGCCGCTGATGCTCCTCGCGGCCCTGGTCATCGTGCTGCTGCGGTTCGGGCCGCTCGGAGTGTTCCAGGCCGCCTTCCCACCCGTCGAGGAGCTCACCATCAACCGGGTGACGCTGGCGCCGGGCCGGATGGTCATCCATGTGAGCAACGGCGGGCCTCAGCCGGTGACCGTCGCCCAGGTGCTGGTCGACGAAGCGTACTGGCAGTTCACGATCTCCCCCGGCGCCACGGTGCCGCGGCTGGGGGCGGCCACAATCACCCTGGTCTATCCGTGGGTGGAAGGTGAAGCCCACCACGTGAAGCTGCTGTCCTCCACCGGGACCGCCTTCGAACGCACGGTGGACGTGGCCACGGAGAGCCCGCGGGTGGGCGCGCGCTACCTGCTGACCTTCACCCTGCTCGGGCTCTATGTCGGCATCATCCCCGTGTTCCTCGGCCTGCTCTGGCTGCCGTTCGTGCGAGGCCTGGACCAGCGCTGGGTGTCCTTCTTCCTGGCGCTGACCGCCGGCCTGCTGCTGTTCCTGGGCGTCGATGCGCTGGACGACGCGCTCGAAGTCGCCGGCGATCTGCCGCCGGCCTATCAGGGGCTGGCGCTGGTCCTGCTCGGGGTGCTGGGCACGGTGCTCCTGCTCATCTGGGTGAGCCGGCGCTTCTCTCAGGCCGGCGGCGCGCGGCGCCGCTTCGCTCTGGCCTTCCTCGTCGCGCTCGGCATCGGATTGCACAATCTCGGCGAGGGACTCGCCATCGGCGCGGCCTACAGCCTGGGGAAGATCGCCCTGGGAACCTTTCTGGTGATCGGCTTCACGATCCACAATACGACCGAGGGGCTGGCCATCGTCGCTCCCATCGCCCGCGACCGGGTGACGGTGGCGCGGCTCGCCTGGCTCGGCGTGATCGCCGGCGCGCCCACCATCCTGGGAACGTGGATCGGCGGCCTGAGCTACTCGCCGGTGCTGGCCGTGATGTTCCTGGCCGTGGGCGCGGGCGCGATCTTCCAGGTGGTGTATGAGATCGTCAAGATGATGGTCAGCGAAGGAGGCACGCCGGCCTTCGGCTACCAGATCGCAGGGTTCGGGGCGGGGCTGCTGGTGATGTACGTGACGGGGCTGTTCGTGGCGGCATAGCGATGCTGACCCGCTCGATCGAGGACTATCTCAAGATCATCTACCGCCTTCAGCGCGGGGAGGCGGCGGTGACCACGAACGCCATCGCCGGCGCGATGGCCGTGTCGCCGGCTTCCGCGTCCAACATGATCAAGAAGCTGGCCCGCCTGCGGCTCGTGGAGCATACGCCGTACCGCGGCGTGGCGCTCACGCCGACGGGGGAGAAGGTGGCGCTCGAGGTCATCCGCCATCATCGCCTGCTCGAGCTCTACCTGTCGCAGGCGCTCGGCGTGAGCCTGGAGCGCGTCCACCAGGAAGCGGAGCGCCTCGAGCACGTCCTCTCCGAGGACCTGGAGGAGAAGATCGCCGCCTCCCTGGGGCAGCCCACGCATGATCCGCACGGCGATCCGATCCCCGGCCGCGACGGGACGGTCCACGATCCGCGCTATCCGCTCCTCTCCGACCTGCGCGCCGGTCAGGGCGGGACCATCGTGCGCGTGAGCGACCGCGACCCGGACGTCCTGCGCGATCTGGCCGAAGCGGGATTGCTTCCGGGAACGGAAGTGCGGGTCGTCGGGGTCGGCGGTGACGGCAGCGTGCGCCTGCGCGCGGAAGGCGCCGAGCAGCACCTGTCCCGCCGTCTGGCCGACGCCGTGCACGTCGCGGCCTCGTCCACGCCGCGATAGCGCCGCGTAGTACCGCAGACCGCCCGGTCTGGTCCTCTTGTACGGTTTGACAGCGCCGGAGCTCCGCCGTATACTCACCAGCAATATCCGGCGGCGCGTGACGCTGCCGTGACGTGCCTGTCACCGTTCGGCGCATACTCGGACTCAGCCCCGCAGGTGTGGGGCGGGGCACACGGAGCGAATTCGATGCGACCACGCGCCCCAGGCAAACAGGCGCACGCTCGTGTCGTAGCGGAACCCGGCGGAGGCGTGTGGGCCGGGTTCCTGCGTTTTCCGCTCGACTGATCCAACGGCGGGGCGGGCATGAGAACCAGCAATCCGGCCTCCCTCGTATGGAGGAGCAGCACTGACTGAGATGCACACCGTTGCGGACTACCTCCAGGAGGCGCCGCACGACCGCCGCCTGCGCCGGACCACCCACCACTACATCTCCGACATGATCGAGCACTACGGCCGGGACCGCGTCTTCGAGGGCGTCTACGGCATGGAGAAGCAGCTCGACGACATCGTCGCTTACTTCCGCGCGCACTCGATGTCGATGGAGCGCCGGTTGCTCCTGCTGGTCGGGCCGCAGGGTTCGGGCAAGTCGATGACCGTCGACCGCCTGAAGCGCAAGCTCGAGGAGTACTCCCACACCGCGGACGGCGCCCTGTACGCCGTGGAGGGCTGCCCGTTCCACCAGCATCCCTTCGACCTCGTCCCCCTCGAGGTCCGCGAGGAGCGCGGTATCTTCTGGCACGAAGAGGCCGTGCCCTGCCCGGTGTGCGATCGGTTGGTGGCGCGCCATGGATCATGGCGCACCGTGCCCATCGTCCGGATCTACGTGTCGGCGCGCGACAAGATCGGTGTGGCCAAGCATACCCCGACGGATTTGCGGCGTGAGGACATCACCAACTTCGTGGGCAACATCAACTTCGCCATGCTCAAGGAGCGGGGTTCCACCTACGACCCCGACGCCTACGACTTCGAGGGGAAGATCATCTGGGCCAACCGCGGCATCCTGGACTGGACGGAGGTGTTCAAGAGCCGCCGCCAGCTGCTCTCCCTGCTCCTCGAGCTCATCCAGTCCAAGCGCATCGACCTGGCCAGTTTTCCCACCGTGCACGTGGACGAGGTGGTGATCGGCCACAGCAACTATCCGGAGTACACGGTCTTCGTTTCCGAGGACATTATGGAGCCGCTGCGGGGGCGCATCCACAAGATCGACTTCCCCTACAACACGGACCTGGAGGGGGAAAAGAAGATCTACAAGGCCCTGATCAGCCGGGCCAACCGGATCCGCGGAGAAGACAAGCACGTCCCCGAGGATGTCTTCGAGCTGGCCGCCCGATACGCCCTGAAGACCCGGGAGGAGTCCCAGGGGCTGCGCGGGCTCAGTCCGCGGTTCTTCGAGGATGCCTTCTCCTACGGCTACACCCTGGCCGACCGCTGCGTGGACCTGGACACGATCGCCGCGGCGGTGGAGCGCACCTTCGAGCACCAGTCCTTCAAGGATCTGAACGTCAAGGAGCTGCTCAAGCAGTTCGAGGAGTCCAAGGTCGAGTTCATCAACAAGAAGATCGACCTCATCGTCGAGGACATCGTCCCGGGGCACTTCTACGACTACGCCCAGAACCTCTACCTGAACTACCTGGACGCCGCCTCGCGCAACGTCGCCGGCGAGCAGCTGGCCAACGGCGAGAAGGAGCTGGTGGACGAGGTCGAGGGGATCATGGTGCAGAAGCGCCAGATCAGCCGCCAGGGCCGGGTTGCCTTCGAGAATGTCCTGCTGGAGCGCAAGGACGAATTGAGCCGCATGCGCTACACGGAGAACGAACACCTCCGCCCCGTGATCAACGAGATCGTCTTCAACAAGATCAAGAACCTGCTGCGCCTGTACGAGAAGAGCGAGGAGCTGGACAGCAAGAGCCAGCAGCTGCTGGACGTCCTCTACCGCAGCGCCACGCAGGAGTACGGCTACTGCGACGTCTGCGCCCGGTCGCTGTTCAAGGTGATCGGGAGGAGCTTCTAGGCCGTGCCGCCGTCGCGCGCCATGCGCATCCACCGGGGGCGCATCGCCCAGCACAAACACGACACCCTGCTGCGCGAGTACCTCAAGCAGCACCTCAACGAGCTCATCCAGCAGAAGGAGCTCGTGGTCGACGGCCGGGTGAAGACCCAGATCGCCACACTGGATCTGCCGACGCTGAAGTTCGGCGAGGAGGCCGCGGTGCTGGCCCGCGGCGGCGGCGCCGGCGGGGGAGGAGGCGGCCAGAACGGCGGGGAGGAGATGCAGGTCCTGGGCGGGCTGCTCGGGGGCGACCACCACGGCAAGGAGATGCGGGTGGAGCTGGATTTCGAGGAGTTCGTCCGCCTGGCGCAGGAGGTGCTGCTGGACGAGATCCGCCTGCCGATGTTCTCCGAGACCGCCACCGGCGGCGAGGCGGAGGCGATCGATCTCCCGGAACTCTACGACCTCGACCGGGTGGGGCTCCGGCCCGACCTCAACCTCGAGGAGACCATGCTGGCCTCCCTGCAGCGCAACCTCCGCGAGCGGGGCGTCGCCCAGTACGACGTGGAACTGGCCCAGGACGGCTGGTACTTCGTGGAGGATCCCACCGACTACCAGAACCACCGCTCCGTCGAGGTCTACGTCCTGGACATCTCCGGCTCGATGCGCGGGGAGTACCTCTCCCTGGTGCGCAAGACGATCTTCGTGCTGTGGCACTACCTGGAGCGCCGCTATCCCACCAACCTGCGGCGCTACGTCGTCTTCCAGGACGTGGCCGAGGAGAAGACGCGCGACGAGTTCTTCTGCGTGGAAAGCAGCGGCGGGACGCACATCTCCGCCGGGTTCGAGAAGGCCACGGCGCTCCTGCAGGGCGTGACCGAGCACGACAAGTTCCTGTTCCTGTTCACCGACGGCGAGACGTCTTCGGGCGACTTCGACCTGGCCAAGCGGCGCTTCGACGAGGCCCTGGAACGGTTCGATCTCGTCTGTTACGGGCACGTCAACCCCGGCGGCCGCGGGGTGGGCGGGTTCTCCGAGTACGTGCAGGAAGCCTCGCGCCGGCACCGCAACGCCCTGTTCAGCAACCTGGTGGATGTCGAGGCGATCCGCAAGACGGCGGCCGAATTCCTGACCTTCTTTGCCGACGAACGTGACCGGCGGCGTGGAGTCCTATCGCGACGTCATTGACCGCATCGAGGGACTGGCCCGCGAGCGCGGCCTCTCCTTCGATCCGGTCGTCTTCCGCCTCACGGACAGCGACGAGCTGGCCGAGGTGGCCAGCATGGGCCTGCCCAACCGCTTCATCCACTGGTACTGGGGCGGCGCCTACAAAGAGCTGACGCTCCAGCAGAACAAGGAGGTCTTCAGCATCCTGGAGCTCGTCCTGAACACGAGCCCCAGCTATGCTTTCCTGCGGGGCAGCAACACCTACCTCCAGAACGTCCTGGTCATCGCCCACGTCTTCGGCCACGTGGACTTCTTCAAGAACAACCACTGGTACCGGAAGTCCAACAAGAACATGCTGAACGAGGCCGAGCTGCATGCCCGGACTATCCGCAAGTACGAGCACGGGCACGGGCGGGAGCGCGTCGAGCCGCTGCTGGACGCGGTGCTGACCGTCTCACGCACGGTGAACGCCTTCGAGCGCAACCCGGCCGAGCGCCGCAAGCTCCTCATGTACTACCTGGAGGAGAAGGCGCCGCTGGAGGAGTGGGAACGGCACATCCTGGCGATGATCCGGGAGGAGGCCGAGTACTTCGACCTCATTCAACGCACGCACATCATCAACGAAGGGTGGGCGACCTTCGTCGAGGCCGAGCTGCTGCGCGAAGTGCTGACCAGCGCGGAGTGGGCCAGCGTCGGGGTGCAGCTCTGTAACCGGCCGGCGCCCTACACCATTGGCTACACGCTGTTCCAGCGCGTGAAGAGCGACCGGGGCTTCGACTCCGCCCTGGAGATGCGCTCCTACTACGAGGACGTCCGGCTGATCGACGAGGTCCTGACCGAGGAGATGGTGCGGGCCCTGGACATCTTCGTGTACGACCCCAAGGAGAAGCAGAAGTCCTACGACCTGCAGCAGGTCAAGGAGATGCTGATCAGCCAGAAGCTGTTCAAAGGCGAGCCCTACATCGAGGTGGAGCCGGGCCCCCACCACCGCGAGCTCATCCTGGTGCACCGGGACGAGGAGCGCAAGCTCGACAGCAAGCGCGTGGGACTGTTCCTGAAGGCCGTGTTCTCCCTCTGGCGCAACCCCGTCCGCCTGCGCGCCAACGGCAAGGTCTATACCTACGACCGCAGAGGCTTCAGCACGACCTGAGTCACCACATCGTCAGGCCGCCGTCCACAACCAGGATCTGGCCGGTGATGTAGGCGGCGCGGGGCGAGGCCAGGAAGACGACGGCCTTGGCGATCTCCTCGGGCTCGGCAAAGCGCCCCAGCGGGATCTGACCCGCGATCTTCTCCCGCTGTGCGACCGTGAGGTGCGCATTGAGGTCGGTGTCCACGAAGGCCGGGGCAACGGCGTTGACGCGGATGTGGGGTGCGAGGGTGCGGGCCAGCGTCTTGGTGAGGGTGACCATCCCTCCCTTGCTCGCGGCATATGCGGGAGACGTCCCCCCAATCAATCCGCGGATGCTGGCAACGTTCACGATGCTCCCCCGGCGTTCACGCAGCGCGGGCACCGCGGCCTGAGCGCACAGCATCGCTCCCGTAAGGTTGGTGTCGAGGACCTCCTGCCACTCCTTGAGCGTGACTTCTTCGAGGGGCGTGCGACGAAGGATCCCGGCGTTGTTGACCAGGACGTCCAGCCGCTTCCACTGATCGATGACCAGGCCGACCAGATGCTGCACCTCGCTGGCGCGGGCCACGTCCGCCTGGATCGCCAGCGCGCGGCGGCCGGCCTTGCGCAGCGCCTGGACCACGCCCTGCGCCTCGGCGGCGTGCTCGTGGTAGACGATAGCCACGGCGGCCCCTTCCTGCGCGAACGCCGCGGCGATGGCGCGGCCGATGCCGCGGCCGCCTCCCGTCACCAGCACGACCTTCCCGATGAACTCCACGGTCAAGCAGAGAGTTTGTCGCCTGCGCGGGAGGTCCTACTGAGGCTCTAGTGCACGGTGCCCTTGAAGTCTGAAGGCTTTACCGACTCCAGGAACTTGCGAAATTCGTCCATCTCCTGGTCGAGCGGCTTCTTCAGCTGGATGGCCTGCCCGGCCACGCTGTCCGAGACGAAGATCGGCGCCTCCGAGCGCAGGGCCAGGGCGATGGCGTCGCTGGGGCGTGAGTCGACCACCATCGGCGTCCCGTTCTTGGCCAGGTGAATCTCGGCAAAGTAGGTGGCTTCTTTCACCTCGGTGACGACGACCCGGAGCACGGCGACGGAGAGCTGCTGGAGGACGGAGCGCAGGAGGTCATGCGTCATGGGCCGCGGGGGTTTCACGCTCTGCAGTTCCATGGCGATCGCGGTGGCTTCGGCCTGGCCGATCCAGATCGGGAGCGCCATCGTCTCGCCCTGGTCCACCAGCAGGACCACCGGGTTCATCTGCTGGTCGAGCGCGACTCCGCGTACCTTCATGTGAATCAAGCCCGTTCCCTCCCCCGGCGGTCATTATACGCCATCGCTTCAGATTGTACCAACTCTATGCCCACTTTCCTCCAGTTCCTACACACGACGATGATGATCCGGACGGTTCACGCCTCCGTCACGCGAGGACCGCGCGTGCCGATGCGCGAATACCCGTTCGGCTGCCGCACCGTCGTTCGCGGTCCGGGGGTTCGCGTGAAGATTCGCCTCGCTCCACTCGTGCTGCTGGCCGCCGTCGTGACCCTGCTCCCGGCGGCCGCGTCCGCCTCGGCGAGGCACGCGGTCCGACGGGAGTCGGTCTCCTCGCGCGGGGCGGCGTGGAACTCCGCGCTCGTCGCCGCGGCGCGGCGCTACGTCGGCGTGCGCTATCGCTGGGGCGGGACGTCGCCGGCCGGGTTTGATTGCTCGGGGTTCATCGCCTACGTGCTGCAGATGGTGCGGGTCACGGTGCCGCGCACGACCCTGGCGCTGTGGGCCGAGGGCGCTCCGGTGGCGCGCGACCGCCTCCAGGCCGGCGACATCGTGTTCTTCACCACGACGCGGCCGGGTCCCAGCCACGCCGGCATCTACATCGGCGGCAATCAATTCATCCACGCCTCCAGCGGCTTCGGGCGTGTGACCGTCACCTCGATGGATTACCGCTACTACAAGCCGCGATACCTGGGGGCCCGGCGGTTCTAAGTGGTCGACATCCGTCTGGGCGCCGCCATCACCGCCGCGAAAGCCACCGCCGTCCTCTCCAGAGTCCTGGGAGCGGGTGGCGGGACCACGATGCCGGGGAGAGTGGCACGCGGCCTCGCCCCCGACGTCACGATCCGCCTGGCCCGGCGGCTTTCCCACGGCACGATCATCGTCACCGGCACCAACGGGAAGACGACCACCTCCCGTCTGATCAGCCACATCCTCGGGCTGGCCGGGCTGGTCTCGGTGCACAACCGGGCCGGGGCGAACCTGGCGGCCGGCATCGCCGCCGCCCTGGTCCAGCAGGCCACCGTGCTCGGCGATCTCCAGGCGGATGTCGGCGTCTTCGAGGTGGACGAGGCTACGCTCCCGCTGGTCCGGCCGCAGCTACAGCCGAGGGTCGTGGTCTTGACCAACCTGTTCCGCGACCAACTGGACCGTTACGGAGAGATCGACATCATCGGCGGACGCTGGCGATCCGCGCTGCAGGGCCTGGCCCCCGCCGCGGCCGTGGTCTTCAATGCCGACGACCCCCTCGTCGCGGAGGTGGCCACGGCGCACGCCGGGGCGCGCCTGCCGTTCGGGATTGAGGACGACACCTGCGGGCTGGGCACGCTCGAGCACACCGCGGATGCCAGGTACTGCTATCGCTGCGGTGTCCCGTATCGGTATGCTGTCGTGTATTTCGGCCACATGGGAGTCTACCGCTGTCCACAGTGTGGCACGACGCGCCCGTCTCCCATCACCTCCGCGGCGGAGGTCCGCAACCGCGGGATCGAGGGGACGCAGTTCCTGTTGCGCACCCCCGACGGCGACGCGCGCGTCGAGACCAGGCTCCCCGGCGTGTACAACATCCACAACGTCCTGGCCGCGGCGGCCTGCTGCGGGCAGCTCGGTGTCCCGCTGGCCACGATCGCCCGCGGCATCACGACCTTCGCGCCGGCTTTCGGTCGCGCCGAGCGCGTCCGCATTGGCCGGACCGAGGCCGTGCTGCTGCTGGCGAAGAACCCCGCGGGATTCAACGAGGTGCTGCGCACGATGCTCCGCGCCGGGTGGCGGGCGGCCCTCATCGCGATCAACGATCTCACCGCCGACGGCCGTGACATCTCCTGGCTGTGGGACGTGGACTTCGAGATGCTCGCCGGCCGCCTGGGGCGGATCGTCGTGGCAGGGATTCGGGCGGAGGACATGGCGCTGCGGCTGAGGTACGCTGGGGTGGATCCGGCCGCGATGACGGTGGAGAAGGACCTGGAGCGCGCCCTCGACCGTGCGGCGGGCCTCGCGGACGGCGGGCCGCTGTACGTCCTGCCCACCTACACGGCATTGCTCCAGCTGCGGAGGATCCTCCAGCGGCGCGGCGTCGTCCGGGGATTCTGGGAGGATTGAATGGAGCTGCGCATCTGCCATCTGTACCCCGACCTGCTGAACCTCTACGGCGATCGGGGGAATCTCATGACCCTGGCCGCGCGCGCCCGCAGGCGTGAGATCCGGGTGGAGATCGAGGAGTGCCGCCTGGGCGATCCGCTGCGGCCCGACGCGCACGACCTGTACTTCATCGGCGGCGGCGAGGATCGCCAGCAGCGGCTGGCCTCCGACGACCTGCGCGGCGGCAAAGGAGCCATCCTCAAGGAGGCCGCGGGGCGCGGCGCGGTCGTTCTCGCCGTCTGCGGCGGTTATCAGCTCCTCGGGCATTACTACCGGCCGTCCGAGGGTGAGGATCTCCCGGGGGTCGGGCTTCTCGATCTGACCACGCACCATCCCGGACCGACTGCTCCACGGCTGATCGGCAACATCGTCATCCGGTGTCCTCTGCTCGGTGGCGCGACGCTTGTCGGATTTGAGAATCATGGAGGGCGGACGAGACTCGGCTCCGGCGCCAGGCCATTGGGCGAGGTGGTGTCCGGCTTCGGGAACAACGGGAGCGATCATACCGAAGGCGCCGTCGCCGGAGATGTCTACGGGACATACCTGCACGGGCCCCTGCTGCCGAAGAACCCGAGGTTTGCGGACCACCTCATCGCCGCAGCGTTGAGACTGCGCTACGGCGAGGTCTCGCTGCAGCCGCTGGACGATGCGCTTGAGGCGCGCGCGCACGCCGCCGCGATCGCGCGCGCCACCGGCCGGTGAAGCCGCTGACCTCCCTCCGTCCCGATCGGCCGACTTTGGAAGCGACGGGGCAGGTGCTCCGCCCCCGCGGCCTCGTCCTCCGTATCGCGCTCATCATCGGCCTGGCCGAGCTGGGGTTTGCGACCGTCATCCCCCTGCTGCCCCTGCACCTGACGGAGCGGCTGGGCGCGAGCGTCAAACTGGTGGGCCTGGTGGTGGCCGCCTTCGCTCTGGTGGAGACCGTGCTGAAGACGGCCTGGGGGTCCGTGGCCGACCGCCTGGGGCGCCGCCCGATGATCATCGGCGGCCTGCTGGTCAGCAGCCTGGCGCCCTTTGTAATGTCGGTGCTGCGCACACCCTGGCTGTTCGTGCCGCTGCGCCTCATCGACGGCGCGGGATCGTCGGCGCTGTGGCCTGCCGCGGCGGCGATCATCGCCGACACGACGCCGCCGGCCCGCCGCGCGACCGCCATGGGCGCGCTGAACATGTTCTTTCTCGCCGGGCTGGCGCTGGGGCCGGCATTGGGATTGTACGCGGCCGCGCTGACCGGATCGTACGTGGCAGGTTTCTATCTGGCCGGGGCGATGTTGTTGACGGCGGCGCTGATTGCCGCGGTCGCGCTGCGCGGCCTGGGAGGCACGCACCTGTCGGAGGAGGGGGCGGAGATCGGTTACCATGGCGTGGCGCCGAGTCCGCACCTGGACGAGGTGGTGGAGAGCGCGCGGCGCTACCCGCTGCTCCTGATCATGCTGGTCGTCGCCTTCCTGCAGATGTTCGGCGCCGGGTTGCTCGCCCCGATCCTGGTCATCTACGCCAAGCGCGTGGTCGGGCTCTCCGAACACGTCATCGGGACGCTGTTCCTCTTCCTGATGCTCTCGATCGCGCTCGCCTCGCTGCCGTCCGGCCGGCTCGCCGATCACTGGGGGAAGCTGCGTTCGGTCCGTTGGGGGATGGCGCTGGCGTCGCTGGGAATGTGGGTCCTGCCGATCTCCCCGCAGTTCAGCGTCATGGCCACGGCGGCGACCTTTCTGGGAGTCGGCTACGCCCTCTCCACACCCGCGTGGCACGCGATGGTCAGCGAGCTGGCGCCGCCGGGCCGGACGGGGTTCGCCCTGGGCGCTTCCCAGACGGCGCAGGGTCTCGGGCTCGTGCTCGGTCCGCTGCTGGGCGGCGTGTTGTGGGACGAGGTGAGCCACCGCGCCCCGTTCGTCGGCGCGGCGGTGCTCCTCACCGCCGGGACGATCCTGCTCCTGACGGCGTCGCGGCGGACGGGGGCACCCGCACCAGCGCGACCGCGCTGATGACGAGGATCCCGCCAAGCCACTGCCAGCCCTCCAGACGCTCGCCGAGCAGCGCGTAGCCGAGCGCGGCGGCGACCACCGGTTCCAGCGTCGCCACCAGACTGGCCCGTCCCGCCTCCAGCGAGGTCAGGCCAACCAGATACAACCACTGCGCCGCGAGCGTCGTGACCAGCGCCAGGTACGCGAGGCTGGACCACGCGAGGGGGGTGTGGGTGAGCCGCACGGCCCCCGTCAGTCCGGCGGCGGCTCCCAGGATCACTGTCCCGAAGCCGAGCGCGTAGGTGAGGGTGGTGATCGGCGGATATCGGCGGAGCGCCGTCTTCCCGAAGATGCTGTACATGGCGTAGGTGAGGCCCGAGGCCAGACCGGCCAGCACCCCCGGGAGGTTCAGGCGCAGGCTCCGCGGATCGTAACCGCGGACGACGAGGACGCATCCGGCGAAAGCCAGGACGACGGCGGCGAGCTTCACCCGGGTGAGCGGCTCGCGGAAGAACACGGCGGACAGGAGGATCACGAACGCCGGAGCCGAGTAGAGCAGGATCGCGGCCGTGGCCACGGTGGTGCGGCTGATCGCGTACAGGTAAACGAAGAAGAACGCGGCGATGCTCACCAGGCCGAAGGCGCCGAAGAGGGGAAGGTCCTGCCGGCGGATGCGGAGCAGCGCGGGATCCGTGGCCAGGACGGCGGCAATGATCACCACGAACGCAATACCCGCTCGCAGGAAGGCCGCCTCCAGCGGCAGGACCCCGTTCCGGAAGGCCACGCGCCCCGCAACCCCGATGCTCCCCCAGAGCGCGGCGGCGGCGATGATCCGTAGGTAGCCTTCGCGCTCGCTCACGGCAACTCAATTGCGCTGCGCGCGTCAAACCCCTTCTGCAGGGAAGGCCCCTCTGAAACACCGGGGGATGATGGTGAGGGGGGCGGCCTGGATGCGGTGCCCGGCAACTCTGGCCGTCAAAGACCGGTCGGATCCCCGACCGCCCGGGCCGCGCTGTGCGTCACCCTGGGGCCCGCCAGCCCGGCGGTCGAGCGCCGGGCCATCATCGCGGCAACAGAGACCGACCCGCCCCTCGAGCCGGGACGTGCGCGCCGTCGGGGAAGAAGATCTCCTCGATCGGTCGCCCGAAGGCCTGCGCGATCTTGAACGCCAGCGGGAGGCTCGGGTCGTACTTCTCCCGCTCCACCGCGTTGACGGTCTGCCGCGAGACATTGAGCCGCGCGGCGAGCTGTTCCTGCGACCAGCCGCGCTCGGTGCGCAGCTCGCGGACGCGGTTCTTCACCGGTATTTTCTCCGTGCGACATAGAGGCCGATGAAGTAGGGCCAGGCGAGAAAGAGCCAGACATCGCGCAGATCCCGCAGCGCATGGGGGACGAGGCCCTCACGCTGCAGAAACCCGAACAGGGCGGCCAGCACCAGTGCCGCGGGATAGGCGAAGCCCAGCGCCTCGAGCTGGATCTGCCGCTGGAGCTCGTCCGAGCGCGCAATGGCCCGAGCCATCACGGCGAGGAGCACGGCGAAGGCCAGCGGGGGCAGCACCGCCAACACGACACGCAACGGGATGCCGGGCGCTTCACGTCCGAGCAGCGCCAGGGAAAAGAACGTCAGGGCAATGAAGGCGGCTGAGGCGATGTAGATCCTGCGGTGCTCCCGCCGCGGGACTCCGCACGAATCGACCTCGACATTGCGCTCCACGCTCATCGCCGCAACCTCCTCCTTACCGCCACCCAAGGGGCAGTGTAAAGTAAACTTGACGTGATGTCAAGTCTCCTTGACAACCGGGGTTCACGGATGGGCGGCGGGCGGGGCGAAGGGTCGGGGAGAGAACATTGGTAGCCCCAACGGGATTTGAACCCGTGTCTTGGCCTTGAGAGGGCCATGTCCTAGGCCAGGCTAGACGATGGGGCCGGAACCTCCCCCATTATAGTCGCATCCGAGTCCGGGGCAAGAGAGGTCAGACGTTGCCCCGATCGACCGTCAATCCCCGTGTCTGGCGCGCAGCCGCGGCGAGAGGCGCAGCATCAGCTGCACGCGCTCGATCTCATCCAGCCATTCCTGCGTGACCGTGGCCAGGTACTCCTCCCCCGGCGGGATGACGCCAGTCGGGCAGTTCGGGCCCAACCGCTCGGCGGCCATCCTCCGGTAGGTGGCCAGGGTGCGCTCGCCGTACCGGGCGCACTCCACGAAGTCCTCGCTCAGGAACACGACCATGGGGATGCGCAGGCCCCCGTTGATCGACAGCGCCCGGGCAAGGTCGGGGTTGTCCTCGCGATCCAGGAAGCGCAGCCCGATCCGGGGCGACCCCTCCGCGATGCGCTGCAGAACGGCGCCTTCCCGCACGCAGTCCCCGCACCAAGTCCCGGCCAGGCAGAGCAGGTACATCTGCCGGGGAAAGCCCGCCAGCAACTCGCCTTGCGCCGGGGTCAAGTTCAGACGGTCGTAGACGCCCTGCCAGCGCGTGCGGTGCGCCTCGGTGCCGTAGCGCTCGAGGAAGTCGTGATAGGGAAGTCCTCGGTCGAAAGCGACCCTCCAGTCCACCATGGCGCCTCCTCAATGCGTTGTTCGTCTCGCGACGACTGGCGTACAATAGAACACGATGATTCCCTCCGATGACGCCATCGGCAAGTTCGAGCAGGTGATCGCCCGCGTGGATCCCCGGCTCAGCCTGGACCGCGGCAACGTCCGCTACGTGTCGCACCCGTATCCGGGCGTGGAGTTCGGGCTTCGGCTGGGCACCGCGGCAGCCCTGCTCTTCATGCCGGAGGTCGACCTGGCCGCGGGGGACTGGGAGACGCGCCTCTTCAAGCGCTTCGAGGCCGCCCGACGCTACCTGGACGGCTTTCCCCACGGCAGGATGACCCACGACCAGGGCACACCCCCTGCCGGCCGGCGCACTCCGTCACCGCGTCGCGCCTGATGATGGCCACGCCGGCGCCGCTCGTACCGATGGTGCTTGTGCACGGGGCGGGCGGCGTAGGGCAGCTGTGGCAGAATCAACTCCTGGCGTTTCCCCGCGCGCTCGCGCCCGATCTTCCCGGTCGCCCCGGCGGTCCGGGGTTGTCGTCGATCCCGGACATGGCCGGGTGGCTCCTCCGTTTCATCGACGACCGGGTCCACGCTCGCTGCGTCCTGGGAGGCCACTCGCTGGGTGCGGCGGTGGCGCTGCAGGCGGCCCTCGATGCCCCAGCCCGTCTGCAGGGGCTGATTCTCATGGGGGCCGGGGCCCGTCTGCGCGTCCGGGCCGAGTTCTTTGAACTCATCCGCACCAGCTATGGGGATGCCGTGGAGGAGTTGCTGCGCTGGTGGTTTGCTCCCCGGGCCGCGCCGCGGATCGTCGACCGGGCGCGACAGGCCCTCCGCTCGCTCGCCCCTACCGTCGTGCACGATGACTTTTGGGCGGCGGACCGGTTCGACGTCATGGCGCGCCTGGGCGAGATCACCCTGCCGACGCTCATCATCTGCGGCGAAGAGGATCGGATGACACCGGTGAAGTACGCCCGGTATCTCCACGAGCAGATCGCGGGATCGCGTCTCGTCATCGTCCCGGACGCCGGGCACATGGTCATCCTGGAGCAGCCGCGGACCGTCAACGAAGCCATCGCGGAGTTCCTCCGCGCGGTCGCACCCTCATGAAGATCGATCTGAACGCCGACCTCGGCGAAGGCGCCCCCACTGATGCCGCGCTGCTCGCCGTGATCACCTCCGCCAACATCGCCTGCGGCGGCCACGCCGGGGACGACCAGACGATGCGGCGGGCCGTGCTGCAGGCGATGGCGCGGGGGGTTGGGATCGGGGCGCACCCTTCTTATCCCGACCGGGAGGGCTTCGGCCGGCGGGTGGTCCCCATGCCCTATGACGCACTCGTCGACATCGTGGCCCGACAGGTCGAGCGTTTGCAGCGGGTCGCCAACGCCGCCGGCGCGGCGTTGGGGCATGTGAAGGCGCATGGGGCCCTGTACAATGTGGCGGTAGATGACGGCGAGGTGGCGCGGGCGATCGGGGAGGCGATCCGCCGCGTCGATCCGACGCTGATCGCGGTGGCCCTGGCCGGTTCGCCGATGGCCGAGATATTCCGGGCGATGGCGCTGCGCACGGTGGAGGAGGCGTTCATCGACCGCGGGTACACGGCGACGGGCCGGTTGGTGCCCCGCGACCGACCGGGCGCGCTCCTCACCGATCCCGCCGCAGCGGCCGCGCGGGCGGTGCGGATGGTGCGCGATGGTGTGGTGGGCTCGGTCGACGGCGTCGAGATCCGCGTACACGCCGATACGTTGTGCGTGCACGCCGATACCCCCGGAAGCCCGGCGATCGCCTCTGCGGCCCGGACGGCCCTGGAGAGCGCCGGGATCCGCGTCGCGCCGATGGCGTAACCGGCGTCCAACGTGATGAGCGGCTACCTGAGGAAAGCCATTGCCTACATTCAGGAGAATGGGGATGAGCTCGAACGCGGCCGGCTGGCCGGGCTGCTTGGCCGAGAGCGGCCCGATCAGAAGGCCACCCGCGTGCTGCTGACACGGCAGAACGAGGACGGCGGCTTTCCCTACCAGATGGTGCCCGGTCGGCCGTCTGCGGTGACCTCCACCGCCTCCGCCCTGCAGTGGCTGCACGACCTGCGGCTGCTCCGCTCCAGTCAGGTCGAGCGGGCGGGGGCGTACCTGCTTACCGTGCAGCGGCCCGACGGAACGTGGGAGGAGAGCCCGGCCCTGATCAAGTACGATCCGCCCCCGCTGGCGCGTCCCGGGCACGCCGCGGGACGGGCCTACTGCACGGCGCTCGGCGCCTACTGGCTGGCCCGCCTGCTCGGCCCGCGTCACGACAGCGTCCTCCGCGCCTTCCAGGTGCTCCGCGCCTCGCGCGACGGCGGCTGGCCCGAGGACGAACCGCTTCAGGTTACGGTCCTGGCGGCGGCCGTCAGCGCCATGGTCGAGGGACCCCGCGCCACGATCACCTCCGCAGGCCTCGAGGCGCTGGGACGCCTGGCCCCGGAAGCCTGGAGCGCGGACCGGCTGGTCGACCTCATCGCCGGCCTCTACGCGGCGGGGTTCGACGCGAGTGAGCTGCTCGCCGCCTGGGCGATCCGCAGGCTCACCGGGCTGCAGCGGGACGACGGCGGCTGGAGCAGTGAGCACGGCGCCGACCGTGAGGTCGATCTCTCCCTGCGTGCGCTGGGCGCCCTGCTCGCGTTCGGGGTGCCCTCCTCGTGATGATATCATCGTGAGGCTTCGCCATCCGGTCATGAGTCCCAGACTCCGCGTCTACCTGCTACGGTACCGCCGGGCGTACGCCGCCGGATTCTTGCTGAGCATCGCCGCGGCGCTGCTCCTGATGGTGAACCCCGTCCTGGTGCGCCTGGCCATCGATGGGGTCGCCCGCGGCACCGCCCTCCGGCTGCTGGGGCTGTACGCGTTGGGGCTGGCCCTGGTCCACGCCGGCGTGCTGGTCCTGCGCTACTTCTGGCGGATGAGTATCTTCGGGGCGTCGCGTCGGATCGAGTATGAGATGCGCAACGAGTACTTCGCGCACCTCCAGCGGATGCACCTGGCCTTCTTCCACCGGACGCGTACCGGCGACCTGATGGCCCGCGCCGTCAACGATCTGAGCACCGTGCAGCGGTTTCTCGGCCCCGGGCTGATGCACGGCTTCAGCACCGTCATCACCTTCGCCATCGCCGTCGGGTTCATGCTCACCGTGGACCTGCGCCTCACCCTGGTGATGATGTTCATCCTGCCCCTGGTCAGCCTGACCTTCATCATCCTGGCCCCGCGGATCCACGCGCGGTTCGAGCTGGTGCAGGATCAGTTCAGCACCATCTCGGCGAAGGCGCAGGAGAACTTCTCCGGGATCCGCGTGGTGAAGGCGTTCGCCCAGGAGCCGTACGAGATCGAGGCCTTCGCCGCACTGAACCGGGAGTACATCCGCCGCAACCTGGGCGTGATCAAGACCTCGGGAGCGCTGTGGCCGCTGATTGACTTCTTCCTCGGTCTGGCCGCGGTGGTGCTGCTCTGGCAGGGCGGAAGCGCCGTCATCGCCGGGCGGATCACCATCGGGCAGTTTGTGCAGTTCACCGCCTATCTGGGCCTGCTGGCCTGGCCGATGGTCGCGCTGGGCTGGGTGGTCAACCTGATGCAGCGCGGGCTGGCGTCGATGAAGCGGTTGGATGAGATCTTCACCCAGCGTCCGGCGATCGTCGATCATCCCGACGCCAGGCCGATGCCGGCGCTGCGGGGGGAGATCGAGTTCCAGGACCTGACCTTCGCCTACAACGGCGCGCCCGTCCTGCGGGGGATCACCCTGCGGATTCCCGCCGGACACACCGTGGCCATCGTCGGTCCCACGGGCAGCGGGAAGAGCACGCTGGTCAGTCTCATCCCGAGGCTGTTCGACGTGACCGAGGGCCGCCTGCTGATCGACGGGGTGGACGTCCGGCGCATTCGGCTGGAAGATCTGCGCCGGCAGATCGGCTTCGTGCCTCAGGACACCTTCCTCTTCTCGGACACCCTGCGCGAGAACATCGGCTACGGGGTGGAGGCGGCGGCGGACGGCGTGGTGCAGCGCGCCGCCGAGGTCTCGGCGCTGGTGCGCGATCTCTCGGACCTTCCCCGCGGGTATGAAACCGTGGTCGGCGAACGCGGCGTGACCCTCTCCGGCGGGCAGAAGCAGCGGACGGCCATCGCCCGGGCCCTGGCCTGTGACCCGCGGATCCTGATCCTCGACGACGCGCTGAGCAGCGTAGACACCCACACGGAGGAGGAGATCCTCACCCGGCTGCGCGCGGTGATGGCCACCCGGACCGCCATCCTCATCTCCCACCGCATCTCCACCGTCCGGGCGGCCGACCTGATCGTCGTCCTGGACGACGGGCGGATCGTGGAGCGGGGGACGCACGACGAGCTGCTGGCCCGCGGCGGGCTGTACGCGGAGTTGTACCAGAAGCAGTTGCTGGAGGAAGAACTGGAACGGACATGAGCACGCACTTCCAGGAAGACGAGATCCTGGGGAAGGCCTACGACGCGCGGTTGATGCGGCGGCTGCTGACCTATCTGCGGCCGTATCGCCGGGCCGTGGCGCTCTCCGTGGGGCTCCTCCTGCTCAATGCCGGATTGGACCTGCTCGGCCCGTACTTCGTCAAGGTGGCGATCGACCGCTACATCGGCGCGGGACATCTGGCCGGGGTCGGCCGCGTGGCCCTGCTCTACCTGGCCACGCTGACCGCCGCCTTCGCCGCCCGCTACGCGCAGAACTTCATCATGCAGGTCGTCGGGCAGAACGTGATGTACGACCTGCGCCTGGCGTTGTTCAGCCACCTCCAGCATCTGGCCGTGTCCTTCTTCACCCGCAATCCGGTGGGCCGGTTGATGACGCGCATCACCAACGACGTGGACACCCTGTACGAGATGGTCACCTCCGGCGTGGTCACGGTCATCGGCGACGTGGTCATGCTCACGGGCATCGTCATCGCCATGGTCTGGCTGGATTGGCGGCTGGCTCTGGTGGCCTTCGCCATCCTGCCGCTGCTGGTTGCGGCCACGTTCACCTTCCAGGCCCGGATGCGCGAGTCGTACCGGGCCGTGCGCATCCGCATCGCCCGGATCAACGCCTATCTCAACGAGAGCATCATGGGGATGATGGTGGCGCAGCTCTTCAACCGCGGGCCGAAGAACTTCCGCCGCTTCGAGGAGCTAAACCGGGATCACCTGGACAGCAACCTGCAGGCCACCCGCTACATGGCCCTGTTCTTCCCGCTGGCCGGATTCTTCGGGGCGGTCGCCGCCGCGCTGCTCATCTGGTACGGCGGCGGCGAGGTCGTCCGCGGCGTCGTCACCCTGGGCGTTCTGGTTGCCCAGATCCAGTACACGGAACGCTTCTTCCGGCCGATCCAGGACCTGGCCGAGAAATATAACATCCTCCAGGCGGCGATGGCCTCCTCCGAACGTATCTTCCGGGTTCTGGACGAGCCCATCACGGTGCAGGATCCCCCCGACCCGGTGGCCCTGGAGCGTGTTCGCGGCGAGGTGGAGTTCCGCGACGTCTGGTTCGCCTACGACGACGGCGCGGCCGCGGGAGACGGCGGCCCGGAGTGGGTGCTGAAGGGAGTCTCCTTCCGCATCCGGGCCGGAGAGAGCGTGGCCGTCGTCGGGCACACCGGCGCCGGCAAGACTTCGATCATCAACCTGATCACGCGCTTCCACGACCCGCAGCGCGGCCTGGTGCTGGTCGACGGCGTGGATGTCCGAGCGTACCGCCAGCGCGATCTGCGGCGCCACGTCGGCCTCGTCCTCCAGGACGTCTTCCTCTTCTCCGGGACGATCGGCAGCAACGTCCGGCTGGGGAACACCGAGATCAGCGAGGAGCAGGTCCGCCGCGCGGCGGAGTTCGTGAACGCCCACCGCTTCATCGAGCGGCTGCCCGCCGGCTACCAGACCGAGGTCGTGGAGCGAGGCGCTACACTATCCGCGGGGCAGCGACAACTCATCGCCTTCGCCCGGGCCCTGGCCCACAACCCGGAGATCCTCCTGGTGCTGGACGAGGCCACGAGCAGCGTGGACACCGAGACCGAGCTCCTCATCCAGGACGCGCTGCAGAAGGTGCTGCGGGGGCGGACCTCGATCATCATCGCCCACCGTCTCAGCACGATCCAGAACGTCGATCGCATCCTGGTCATGCACAAGGGCCGGATCGTCGAGGAAGGCACGCACCGTGACCTGCTGGCGCAGGGCGGGATCTACACGAAGCTGTACCAGCTCCAGTATCGAGACCAGGAAGTGCGGGCGTAGATGGACGAGCGGGCGGTGGTGGAACAGGTCCGGGCGGCGCTGGTCGCGGCGATGGACTCCCGTCGGGAGCTCGTCGCCTACAGCCGCCTGGAGGCGATCGAGATGGACCGCCGGGCACGCGAGGTGGAGCGGGAGGCGCTGGCCAGGGTGCGGGGGATGCTGCCCGGCATCCCGGGGGATCCGCAGCTCCAGCAGGTCAAGATGCGCCTGTCGCGGATGGACGAGCGGCTGGAGGAGCTGGCCGCCCGGACCGACATCCAGGAGCGCTCGCGCGAGCTGGAGCGCGACGATATCACCTGGAAGACGTTCGAGGATATCGCCTGGCTGCTGGGAGTGGGATAGTTACTTCCGCCGCTTGCCGCCGCCCCGCTTGGCCTCCGTGTTGCGCTTGAGGTCGAGGAGGCGTTCCTCGCTCTCCTTCATGAACGCCTTCAGTTTGTCTTCGAACGAGGTCTTGGCGCGGGCGCGGGCGGCGCGTTCTTCCGGGGTGAGGGCCTGCTTGACGGAGAGATCGAGCTTGCCGCGTTCGTTCAGGCCGAGGACCTTGACCTTCACCTTTTCCTGCTCTTTCAGGTAGTCCCGGACGTCCTTGACGTAGACGTCGGCGATTTCCCTGATGTGGACCAGACCGCTGCGGCCGTCGGGGAGTTCAACGAATGCGCCGTATGGGGTGATCTTGACAACGGTGCCTTCCACAATCGCGCCGGTCTCAACGACCATAGACGTTCGGGCATGCCTCCTTCAACACCAGGGGGATATGCAGGCGCATTATAGGGCCCCCGATTCGCAAGTGTCAATCCGTCGGTCACCGCTTCTGTACCCGGCGGGTCAGCGCGGCCCAGATCCGCTGCGGCAGCGGCCGGGTATCCCGCCCGAGCCTGGCCGGCGGCGGGGGAGGGGGTGCTGGAGGCCGAACGATGAGGACCGCGATCTCGCCGGGACGCACCAACCCGAGCTGTTCGCGGGCGATCTTCTCGATGTACGGGGGCGTCTGGAGGAGCCTGATCTCCTCCCGGAGGATGGCGTTCTGCTCCTGGAGGCTGCGTTTCAGAGCGTCCAGCCTGGCTTCTTCCCGGCTGAGCCGGTACCCGTTCAGGGCGTTGCTGCCGAAGACGTAAAAGGCGGCGACGGCGACCGCGATGCCGGCGCCGAAGACCGCGGCGCGCGGAACGGGCGAGGTGTGGCGGGAGCGGCCCCGGGCCCGCGGGGTAACCGGCGTCACTGCTGCTCCATTCGCTGCGACGACGTCAGGTGCGACTGACTGCGGAATTGGTCTTCGCTACCCGCCTCCGGGGGTCCTCGCCGCCCAGGCGAAGATCTCCGGACCGGCGAACACCGCCTGCTCCCCCAGTTCCTCCTCGATCCGCAGCAGCTGGTTGTACTTGGCCACCCGCTCGCTGCGGGAGGGGGCTCCGGTCTTGATCTGCCCGGCGCCGGTGGCCACGGCCAGATCGGCGATCGTGGTGTCCTCGGTCTCCCCCGACCGGTGGGAAATGATCACGCCGTACCGCGCCTCATGCGCCAGGGCGATCGCGTCCAGCGTCTCGGTCAGCGTGCCGATCTGATTGACCTTGACGAGGACGGCGTTGGCCACACCCCGATCGATGCCACGGCGCAGCCGGTCCACGTTTGTGACGAAGATATCATCCCCCACTAACTGGATCCGGCTGCCCAGTCTGTCTGTGAGCGCCTTCCACCCCTCCCAGTCGTCTTCCGCCATACCGTCTTCGATCGAAACGATGGGGTACTCGGCGCAGAGGCGTTCATAGTACTCTACCATCTGCGCGCTCGTGCGCCGGCGGCCTTCACCGGTGAAGTGGTACTGCCCGTCCGCGTACAGCTCCGTGGCCGCCGGATCGAGGGCGATGGCCACGTCCGCGCCCGGCGCGTAGCCGGCGTCCTCGATCGCGCGCGTGAGCAGATCCAACGCCTCCTCCGCCGAGCGCAGGTCGGGGGCGAAGCCGCCTTCGTCGCCGACCGCGGTGGACATCGTGCGCGACTTCAGCATCGCTTTGAGGCGGTGGAACGTCTCGACGCCCATGCGCAGCGCATCGGCGAAGCGGCCGGCGCGGAGGGGGGCCAGCATGAACTCCTGCACGTCGAGGGGGTTATCGGCGTGCGCCCCGCCGTTGATCACGTTCATGAGCGGTACGGGCAGCACCCGCGCGCCGTCCCCGCCGATGTAACGGTACAGTGGCACGCCGCGGGACGCCGCGGCGGCTCGGGCCACTGCCAGCGAGACCCCGAGGATCGCATTCGCCCCCAGGCTCTGCTTGTTCGTCGTCCCGTCGAGCTCGAGGAGGTGACGGTCGAGGTCGGCCTGGTCGGCGGCCTCCCGCCCGATGATCGCCGGGGCGATCCGCTCGGCGACGTTGGCCACCGCACGGAGCACGCCTTTGCCTGCGTAGCGTGCCAGATCACCGTCCCGCAGCTCCAGGGCTTCATGCGCTCCGGTGGACGCCCCCGAGGGAACCGCGGCCCGCCCGGCGGCGCCGTCTTGCAGGCGGACCTCGACCTCGACGGTGGGGTTGCCCCGGGAGTCGAGGATCTCGCGGGCGCGCACGGCGGCGATCTTAGGCACGCCACTCCTCCAGGGTCGTCTTCGCCAGGATCTCCACACCTGTCTCCGAGACGACCTTGGCCACCATGCGCCGGTCGCCCTGGCTGATCGTGATCACATCGCCGGGGCGGACCGCGGCGGAGGGTTTGGCCGCCGCCCCGTTGATCCTGATCCGCCCATGGTCGCACAGACGGTTGGCGACCGCGCGGCGCTTCACGAGCCGGCTGACCTGGAGAAACTTGTCCAATCGCACTGCCGCTACTTGGGCGGGGCGGCGGTCCGCGTGATCTTGGCGGCCTGCTTGACCTGCCGGAGCCACGTGGCGAAGTCCGCCTCCTGCTTCTTGGCCAGCAACTGGCGGCGGATCTGGTCGCGCACCTCGGCGAGCGTGCTCGGCTTGCCGGCCTGGCGGGCGATCCCCTGGATCACGTGGTACCCGTATTGTGTCTTCACGATCCCGGAGGTCTGGCCGGGTTGCAGGGCAAACGCGGTCTGCTCGAACTCCGACACGAGCTGGCCCCGGGAGACGAAGCCCAGATCCCCGCCCTGCTCCTTGCTGCCCGGATCCTTGGAGAGCTGGCGGGCCAGGTCCTCGAACTTCTCACCGCGGCCCAGCCGGGCCAGGACGAACCGGGCTTCCGCGTCCGTCTCGAGGAGGATGTGCCGGACCCGCACCTGCTCGGGCCGGTCGAACTCGCGGCGATTCTGCCCGTAGTACTTGGCGATCTCCGCCTCGCTCACCGTGGCCCGACTGACCTGAGCCTGCAGATTCTGCACGGTGAGGTTGGTGCGCAGGCGGCCACGCAGATCGACGAGGGTCAGGCCGCGCTGGTCGAGAGCGAACTGGAACTCCGCCTCGGAAGGAAAGTTCTTCTTGATGTCCGTGATCGCGCCGTCCACCTGCTCCTCCGTGGCCACGGCGTTGCGCCGCCGCGCTTCCTGCAGGATGAGACGCTGCTCGATCATCTGGTCGAGCACGATGCGGGCGATTTCGCCCTGCTGCTTGCGTCCCTCCCCGCTGTTCAGGTCGATGCCGTACTGGCGGGCGATGGCCGCGACCTCACGGTTCAGCTCGCTCTGGTAGACGACCTCACCGTTGATCGTGGCCGCGACGGCGGTCCCGCGCTGCATGCCGCGGGTGAGGGCCACGGCCGCGGCCACGCCCACGAGCACCAGGACCAGCGCCAGCGCCACGACTTTCAGCTGTTTGGTCATGGACTCATCGTACAGGGGTGGGATAGCAGGCGCAATGGGAGGCTATCGCGCCGCGGCGGGCTCGCGGCGACGCGTCAGGCCCTTCAGCGTTAACAGGACCTGGCGGATCCACTCCGCGTCGTCGGCGAACTGCCCGCCCCCCGCGTGCAGGCGCAGCGTGCCGTTGGCCACGGTCAGACGCCCGCGGAGCACGGCGCTGAGCCGGCGCTCTTCCTCCGCGGTCGGCGTCCACCCCGCGGCCGGACGGATGGCGATGCGGTCCTTCTCGCGCGTGATCGCGCTGACCCCGGCCTCCACCGCCAACGCGCGCAGACGGACGATCTCGACCAGGTGCGCCGCGGGTGCGGGCATCATCCCATAGCGGTCGGTGATTTCTTCCGCGACCTCGTCCGCCTCCTCGACGCCGCGCGAGGCGGCCAGCTTGCGGTACAGGGCCATGCGCTGGCCCTCCTCCGGGACGTAGGTCTCGGGGAGGAAGGCGTCCACGCCGAGATCGATCGTGGCCTCCGGCGTCTCCTCCACGATCTGGCCGCGCAGTTCGCGCACCGCCTCGTCCAGGAGCCGGGTGTAGAGTTCGAAGCCCACCGCGGCCAGGTGGCCGTGCTGCTCGGGGCCGAGGAGGTTCCCCGCGCCGCGGATCTCCAGATCGCGCATGGCCAGCTTCAGGCCCGAGCCCAGCTCGACGAACTCCTGCATCGCCTGCAGCCGCTGATGGGCCTCCGCGGTGAGCGCCGCCCCGCGTGGGTAGAGCAGATAGCAGTAGGCCTGGCGGTCGGCGCGGCCCACGCGGCCGCGGAGCTGGTAGAGCTGGGACAACCCCATCAGGTGCGCGTCTTCGATCAGGATGGTGTTCACCCTGGGGATGTCCAGACCGATCTCCACGATCGTCGTGCAGACCAGCACGGTGTCCCGGCCGCCCAGGAAGTCCATCATCACCTGCTCCAGGCGTTCCTCGGGCATCTGGCCGTGGGCCACGGCCACCTTCGCCTCCGGGACCAGGGCGCGGATGCGCCGGGCCGCCCGCTCGATCGTCTCCACGCGGTTGTGCACGACGTAGACCTGACCGCCGCGATCGAGTTCACGCCGGACGGCCGTACGGACCAGGTCGTCGTCGTAGGGACGGATCTCGGTGTGGATGGGCAGCCGCGCCTCCGGCGGCGTTTCCATGACGGACATGTCCCGTAACCCGGCCAGGGACATGTGCAGAGTGCGCGGGATGGGCGTGGCCGTGAGCGTCAGGACGTCCACCGTCGTGCGCAGCTGCTTCAGCTTCTCCTTGTGCCGGACGCCGAAGCGCTGTTCCTCGTCGATGATCACCAGGCCCAGCCGGCTGAACCGCACGTCCTTCTGCAGCAACCGATGCGTCCCGACGACGACGTCGAGCGTGCCCGCGGCGAGATCCTCCAGCGTCTTCTTCAGCTCGGCCCGGCTGCGGAAGCGGCTCACCACGTCCACCTTCATCGGGTAGGCGGCCAGCCGTTTCAGGAAAACGTTGTAGTGCTGCTGGGCCAGGACCGTCGTGGGGACGAGGATCGCCACCTGTTTGCCGTCCATCGCCGCCTTGAAGGCGGCGCGCAGGGCCACCTCGGTCTTGCCGTAGCCCACGTCCCCGGCGATCAGGCGGTCCATCGGCTTCGGCTGCTCCATATCGCGCTTCACGTCCTGGATCGCCAGCCACTGATCGGGAGTCTCCTCGAACTCGAAGGTGGCCTCCAGTTCGTGCTGCCAGGGCGTGTCCGGGGCGAAGGCGTGTCCTGTGGCGCTCTCGCGGGCGGCGTAGAGCTGGAGGAGCTCTCGCGCCATCTCCCGGGCCGCCTCGCGCACCCTGCGCTTCTCGCGCTCCCACTCCGCGCCGGCCAGGCGGTGGATCCGCGGGGGCTGGCCTTCGACGCCGATGTAGCGCTGCACCAGGTTGATCTGGTCGGTCGGGACGTAGAGCCGGTCGCCCTGGGCGTACTCCAGCTGCAGGTAATCCCGCTCCGCGCCGTTCAGCAGCAGGCGGGTCATGCCGCGATAGATGCCGATCCCGTGGTGGATGTGCACGATGAAGTCGCCGGGTGACAGGTCCGTCCAGGAGTACAGGCGCACGCCTTCGCGGAACCGGAGTCGTCGCCGCCGGCGTCGCCAGCCCACCATCTCACTGTCGGTGATGACGAGGAGTCCCGCGGATTCCAGCAGGAATCCGCGGGACAGGGGTGCGTCCACGGCGACGATCTGTCCGGCTTCGGGAACCGCCTCCAGCGTCTCCGTCGCCGTCACCGCCCGCCCGTGCTCGCGCAGGATCTCGCTGATGCGCTGGCTCTGGGCGGTGGCGATGACGACACGGCGCCCGGCGACCACCCACTCTTCCATCGACCGGGCCAGCAGCTTCATCTGGCCGCCGAACGCCTCGACCCCGGCAAAGCGGAAGGCGACTTCCGCTGCAGGACGATCGGCCCGGTGAAGCGCCGAGAACGCCACCGCACGCAGCCCTTCGGGCTGCGGCAACTCATCCCACGCGTGGAACGGCGACGGGTCCACCGCCCGTGGACCCTCGATCAGCGCGCGGGCCTGGCGCTGCAGGTCTACCGGCTCGTCGTACACGACCAGCGACCCTTCCTTCAGGTAGGTCAGCAGCGAGGCCTCGCCGCCTGATTCCGCGACCTGGGGCAGCGCGATCCCCGGCAGCGTCTTCGTACTGCGCTGCGACTCGATCTCGAAGGTACGGACAGACTCGACCTCGTCGCCGAGCCACTCGATGCGGACGGGCGCGTCGGCCTGGGGCGGAAAGACGTCGAGGATGCCGCCGCGCACCGCGAACTCGCCCCGCGCGCCGACCAGATCGACGCGCTGGTATCCCGCGGACGCCAGGAAGGCGGTAAGGTCCTGCAGGTCACGGCGCTGGCGAGGGGCGACCTCCTGGGCGGTTTCTCGAAGCTGCGAAGGGGCGGGGAGCTTTCTTAGCAGCGCGGCGACGGGGGCGATGAGCCACGTCCCCGGCCCTTCGATCAGGCGCATGAGCACAGCCAACCGCTCACCTGCGGCCTCGGCGAACGGCCGGCCCTCGTCTGTGCCGAGGATCTCCCACTGCGGATGGATGAGGAGCCGTGGCTCGAGTTCCGGGATGAAGCTCAGCAGGTCGTCACGCAGCCGGTCCGCCGCCTCCCGCGAGGGCGTCACGATCACGACCGCGCCGTCAGCGGTCAGGCCGAGGTCGCCGGCGAGAGCCGAGAGGAGGTAGGCTTTCTCAGACCCGGCGGGTCCGACCACCCACGGTCGTGCGCCTGCCCGGACGCTGGCCAGCGCGTGATGGTAAGACGGCTGCTCCCGCAAGGGCGAAAGCAGTCCGCGAAGACTCATCGCAAACACTCATTGTATCGATCAGAGGAAGCGAACCACAAGACGAACACTGGCACGGGCGCACGTCCCTCACGAGCCGCGCCAGCAGCAAACTCGTGGATGGCCCGGCTCTAGAGTCTGGCCACCGCCAGCACCCCGAGTCCTGCGGCCACGCCGAGGGAAAGGAAGGCCCACCCCCAGGAGCCACTGGTGGCGTCGAGGATGGCTCCGAACACCGGCGGGGAGATCGCCGTGACCAGGAAGCCCAGGCTGGATTGGACCGCCATCGTCGCGCCGAGCAGGTCCGGTTCCGCGGATTCCGCCACGGCGGTGGACAGTGTGGACGACTCTGCGGTGACGAGCAGGCCGTAGAGGACGGCCAGCACGAGGACGGCGCCCAGACCGAGCGGCGGCGTCCACCCGATCGATACGGAGAGCGCGGCCGACGCCGTGAGGAAGATCATGATGGTGCGCCGCCGACCCAGCGAGTCGGAGACCCAGCCTCCGAAGGCATTGCTCACGCCGCTGGCCAGCAGCACGAGCGACGAGAAGGCGGCGCCCCGCGCCGTGGCTGAAGTCAGGGAGAGGCCGCGTTGCACCCACAGCGAGGTCAGGAACGCCGGTAGCCACGAGCGCATCCCGAAGAGCTCCCAGTTGTGGGCGGCGTAGGCCGTGATGAAGCGCATCGCGCGGACGTTGCGCAGCACACGTGTGAACTCGATCCGGCGGCGCATCGGCGCCGATGAGACGTCCCGCACCACGGCCCAGGCGAGCGTCGCGGCCGCCAGTGGTCCCAGGGCAGTGACCAGGAACACCGCTCGCCATCCGAGGGGGAGCAGCGCGCCGGTCAGGAGCAATGAGAGGCTCACGCCGAGGCTGAAGGCGCCGATGTAGACGCCCATCGCCCCGCCCCGGGTCTCAGCGGGGAAGGACTCCACGACCAGTCGCATGCCGGGCATGTAGGTGCCGGCCAGTCCCATTCCGCCGAGCGTGCGCAGGATCAGTGCGGAAGGATAGTCCCGCGCGAATCCCGCGAACAGCAGGCCGAAGACACCATTCCAGACCGCCGAAGCCAGATAGATCCGCCGGACACCGATGACATCCGTGAGCGCGCTCAGGACCAGCACCGCACCGGTGTAGCCGATCTGCTGGCCGGCGAAGATCGCGCCTGCCTGCGCCGCGGACAGGCCCCACTCCCGGCGCAGCACCGGCAGTGCGCCCGAGTAGCTGCCGAAGGTGAGCATTGTGGCGATCTCGGCGACGGCCAGCAGGATCAGCCAGCGCCAGGCGGTCGAAGCGGGCGAGCGGGACACGGGTCACTACAATTCCGTAGTCTGCGGTGGCTCCCTCTGTAGTCGCGGGCTGAACGTCCCGTCAGGACGCGGGGGCGACCGGATGTCGACCTGGGGGGTAGAGCTGCGTCGGTCTGAGGCAGGCTACTTCAGGACGCTGAGCGCGACCGGCTCGACCTTCCGGTAGACGTCTTGGGGACTGCGGACGTGGCCGTCCACGGTGAGCAGGCGCTCGACGGGGATGGTGAAGAGACGCTCGTTCTCCTGGAGGTACGGGAGGATCAGCGCCCAGTCAGCGGCGGTCATCTCCGCGTAGCGGCCGCCGTTCAGCTGTTCCTCATCCAGGCGCCGGTAGGGGTCGCGGGCGTAGATCGCGCCGCCGCTGGCCAGCGAGAAGAGGTTCCCACCGGGGTACGGCGTCTCGAGATCCACGATGCGGCCCTCGTGGTCGAACGCCACGCCGTTGAGGATGCAGAACCCGCCGCCGTCGAGCGGATCGCCGGCCATGAATGACTCGGCCAGGTAGTCGAGCGCGGTGCCGTTGATCACGACGCGCGGCCGGCCGACCGCGTTGATCAGCGGCCGGCCGGCGGCGTTCCCCAGGACGAAGATCTCCCCGCCTTTTGCCCCGTACAGGAAAGTCTGCCCCACGCTGCCGTGGATGACGAGGCGCCCGGACTTGAGGATCTGGCCGACCTGGTCCTGGGCGTCGTTGTGCACGGTGATCTCCATCCCGTCCAGACCCGACCCCAGATAGTCGCCGGGAGAGCCGTAGACGTCGAGCCGCACGCCAGCGGTCTGCGGCCCGAAGCCGCTGCCGATGAAGCGCTGGCCGTGCACGTCGAAGACGATGAACCGTTTCCACCCCAGGTGATAGGCCTGGACGAGGGCGCGCGAGAGACCCTCCTCGCCTTCCATCGGGAACCCGCGGGCGTCGACGACCAGCGTCTGATCGGGGCGCTGCGGTGCGGCGAGCATCGCCCAGTCGGCCCGGCCGATCCGCGCCAGCGGGGCGGCGCCGTCGATCGGCGGGACCTCGCGCAGGATGTCGTAGACGGTGGCATGGAGCATGGCCAGCAAAGACGCTCGTTTCTTCGTCCCGGTCGGCCATCGGCCGTCCAGCAGCCGTGTCAGACCTTGCACCGCGGCGAGGCGCAAACCATCGTCGCCGCGCGACTCCTCCCGGACCGCGGAGAGCCAGGCGTCCACCGTGTCATAGTCCGCGCGGTGCATGACCTCGACCCCTTGACCGTAGACGGCCTCCACGGTCGTCATCCGGACGGATGACGGCGCTCGCACCGTCGCGCCGACGGCACCGCTGGTTCCGGCGGTGGCTGTGGGGGACGGCGCGAGCGGCGCGACATGCACCAGCGGCAGCCGGTGCCGCTGACCCGGAGGGGTGCGTACGGCCTCCCCAAATTTGTTCGTGCAGGTCAGGCTCCCGCCGGACGTGACCGTGAACAGGAACGCTCCGCCGTCGGTGTACGAACCGCCGCGGGCGTTCCAGTAGCGGTCGGCGACCGGGCAGATCCGCGCGTCCTCGTCGGAGAGGCTGGCCAGCGTCGCGTCGATGGCCTGCTTCTCAGAGGCGATGATGCCGACCGAGACCTCGCCTTCCTGCAGAGCGAACACCTGCGGCCGCAGCATCGAGGTGTCGGTGATGCCCAGCAGCTGCCAGCCCGAGACGCGCCCGCGCTCGTGCAGCGAGCGGGCGATGATGAAGAACCACGGCCCGTCGGGAGAACCGTGGATGTGGCTGGTCTGGATCGCGCGGTACAGCGGACGCTTCTCCTCGGGCAGCATGAGGAAGTCGCGCTCCGTGGTGGGGGCCATCGCCTCGATGAGGTGCTCCATGGGGTAGCGGTAGGTCCGGCTCCACAGATCGAACAGCAGCACGGCCACCTCGGTGTCGGTGAGGAACAGCGGGAAGAGGTTGCGCTGGGCCAGGTACTCGCTCACCGCGTGGTAGTTGGCGAAGTCTCCATTGTGGACGAGGGCGACGTCCAGCGAGGCGAACGGATGCGCCCCGCCGGGGTGCCAGACCCGGCCCTTGGTCGGGTAGCGCTGGTGACCGATCCACACCCGGGCGCGGACGTCGTCCATCCTGTAGTAGCGCAGGGCCTCCTCGGCGTAGCCCACGATCTTGAGCACGAGCATGTCCCGGCCGTAGGAGAGGGCGAAGGCATGTCGCCCCGCGGCCCCGAGCCCCGGGGAGGGACCCGCGGGCCGCGCTCCGGCGTAGAATCGTGTGTTCAACCTGAACGCCCACTGCGACACGAACTCGTCTTCGGCCTCCTGAGGGGAGATGGCGGTGAGGTGGTGCTCCGCGACGAACCGCGCCAGGACATCCTGGCGCACGCGCACGAAATAGCGCCACACATCCGGCGGCCGCACCGTCAGCCCCGGAACGTCCCGGTAGTCGTCGATGGTAGGAATCCGGTATCCGGCGTGGATCTCGAAGATGGGATCGACAAACTCGGCCGTGACGTCGTCGCGCAGTTCCGGGGTGAGGCAGGCGATCTGAATGAGGTAATCGGTGGCCAGGCGATGCGCATCAACGCCCATCTGCTCCGGCACGAGGCCCGCCGCGGCCAGCCCGCCACCCTTCCCGTTTCCGCGGTTGTGCATCTGGCTGCAGGGGGCCAGGATGTGCCGCCCCACGACCGGGATGGACGCGGCCACGCCGACCACGCCGCAGCCGCCCTCGGCCTCGACCTTGCGCCCCGGGAGGAGTCCCCGGGCCGCCTCCTTCGGGCGCAGCGCCTCCCGCGAGCGGATGAGCTGGGCGATGACCTCGTCGTGCCGCGTCACGCCGCCTTCCCCGATTCGAGGTAGACGAGCAGGGAGGTGCGGCCCCGCAACTCGCGGATCGAGCGCAGGCTGAGGGAGGCGAGCAGGGCTCTCAGCTGCATCGCCCAGGCCCGGTAGAGGTTGACGATGCGCTCTGCCCCCCACGCCGGGTCGATGAGCGCGGACAGTTCGGGATCGGTCGTGGTGATCCCGAACGGGCAGCCCCTGCCCTTCTCGCAATCCGCCAGGCGGGTGCAGCCGATCGCCACCAGATCGGCCATCCCGACGACGACGCCGTCCGCCCCCAGGGCGATCGCCTTCGCGACATCGAAGGCGGTGCGGATGCCGCCCGACGCGATCAGCACCACCTCGTCGCGGATGCCCTCATCCATCAGGAACCGGTGCACCTTGGGGATGGCGTACTCGATAGGCATGGCGATGTTCTTCTTGGCGATCTCCGGAGCCGCGCCGGTCCCGCCGTACCCTCCGTCCAGATGGACGATGTGCGCCCCCGCGTAGTAGATGCCCACGGCGACCATGTCCACGTCCGTGGGGGTGCTCACCTTGACCGCGACCAGCGCGCGCGGGTTGACGGCGCGGATCCAGTCCACGTGCTTCTTGTGGTCTTCCACGGAGTAGACGCTGTGGAAGGGAAACGGCGAGAACAGCGACGTCCAGGCCACGGCCTCGCGCATCGTGGCCACGACCTCCGTCGTCTTGCCGCCCAGGAGATGGCCGCCCAGCCCGGGCTTGGCCCCCTGCGCGTATTTGAACTCGACGAAGCGTGCCCGCTGAATCGTCTCCTCCCGGACACCGAACAACCCCGTGGCCACCTGCGTGATGATGTGATCGGCGTAGGGGATCAGTTCGTCCGGATACCCGCCCTCGCCCGTGCTCGTGAACGTGCCGACGGCCTTGGCCGCCATCGCGCGGGCCAGCATCGTCTGCAGGCTCACTGAGCCGAAGGACATCCCGCCGCCGTACCAGGGCACCGGGATGGTGATCGCCGGTCCGTCTCCCCGCCGGTTCAGCTCCAGACTCAGGTCGACCTCGTCAGGCGTGATCGTGGACCGCGGCATATCGCCGCCGTCTTCCGAGACGAACCGCAGCAGGTCGAAGCCGCCGCCCGACCGTCCCACGCGCATCTCTCCCTGGACCGGGGGGCGGCCGGTGGCGGCCTGCGTCCAGGTCGCCTGCAACAACTCCTGGGTCCAGCGCAGGTCGCCCATCTCGGGGATCGCGGCCATGGGCGGTGCGGGCGCGGCGGGCCGGCTGATGGCGAATAACGTGCGGAACTGCGTCTCTTCTTCCGGCTGAAAGATGGCCCGCCCGGTCTCCCCCCGCAGGCGGCGGACCTCGCGCATGCCCATCGCACCCAGGCATTCCAGTAACTGGTCCCGCCAGGCGCCGAGCAGGTTGACCAGGCGCTGCGCGCCCCACGCCGCCTCGAACTGGCCGTGCTCCGCGGCGCAGTGCGCGCGGTCCGCCCACAGCGCGCAGCCGAACGCCACGGCGATGGCAAAGTCGATCGCCACCAGATCCGCGCCGCAGACGATGGCCTTGGGGACGTGCTCGGCCGTGGCGATGCCGCCGCTAGTGACGAGCGTGACCTCGTCCCGGATGCCGCGGGCCACGAGATGGCGGTGCACCTCGCGCAGGACGTCCCCGATGAAGCCGCGGGACGACTGGCCGGATTCGTCCGCGTAGAGGTGGATCACCTCCGCGCCCGCGCGGACCAGGCCCTCGATCGTCGTGGCGTCTGCAGTATCCATCGCGACGTGCTGTCCCACGACGATCGCCGGCTGCGCACCCTTGATCACAGTGATCGCGTCGCCGACATCGTCGCCCTCGACCTCCATGTATCTCGCGCGGGCCCACAACTCCGGGTGCGCCGCGACCTCATCGGGGGTGAGGCGTGGAGCCAGCCACGATTCATGCGCGGCCAGGTCGTCGGCCCACATCTCCGGCGTCATCACGGCGAGGGTGCGCAGCGTCTGCGCGGCCGACGCGATCGCCCGGACCTGACTGCGACCGGCGAGGGGGAGGGGGAACGGGTTGAAGATGACGGGCAGGGGTAATTCGACCTGCGGGGGCGCCGCGGCTTCGCCGGACCCCGCACCGGCGAAGCGGAGATGAGGCAGCTTTCGGCCCAGGTCGACGCCGGTGCTGATGTACTCGCGGCCGTGGATCCCGTCGCGGGTCGGGCGGACGATCTCCGACATGTCGAGCCACAGCGCGTCAAAGCCCGCGCCGGCGAACGGGCCGCCGTACCCGGCGCCGGAGATCGGGATCTTGCCCCGTTCGGCCATGTACCACGTCTGGGTGATGATCTCGGGCGTCCAGTACGGATCACCGCGCTCGGGGGTGGCAAACGGCGGCTTGCCGTACTTCACGTACTCGTCGTTCTCGACCAGGCGGAAGCGCGCGGGTGACGCGAACGGCTGGGGCGCCGGCGCGGTCGCGACGTGGTAACGGGAGGCGCCGCCGCTCGTCATCGGGGACCGGTCGCGGTGGGCCGCGTCACCGGATGACGGTACCAGTTGGTGATCGGCAGGCGCCGGTCTTTGCCCAGGGCCTTCGGTGTGATCTTGATCCCCGGCGGCGCCTGGCGGCGTTTGTACTCGTTGCGGTCGACCATCGACACGACTTTCGCGACCAGGTCGGCCGGATATCCCTGCGCGACGATCTCCTCCGGGGGCGTGTCCTCCTCCACGTAGAGGCGGAGGATCGGATCGAGGATGTCGTAAGGCGGCAGCGTGTCGGTGTCCTTCTGCCCGGCGCGCAGTTCGGCCGTGGGCGGGCGGGTGATCACGCCCTCGGGGATGACCGGCTGCTGCAGGTTCCGCCATCGCGCCAGTTCGTAGACCAGCGTCTTCGGCACGTCCTTGATCACGGCGAAGCCGCCCGCCATGTCCCCGTACAGGGTCGCGTAGCCGACGCTCATCTCGCTCTTGTTCCCGGTGGTCAGCACCAGCCAGCCGAGCTTGTTGGACAGGGCCATGAGCAGCGTTCCGCGGATGCGTGCCTGGATGTTCTCCTCTGTGGCGTCCGCGGCCCGGCCGGCGAACGGTGCGGCCAGGCTGTCCAGGAAGGCTTCAAAGATGGAATCGATCGCCAGATCGAGGCGCTGCACGCCCAGGGTGCGGGCGACCTCGGCCGCGTACCGGCGGCTCTCTTCACTGCTGAAGCGGGAGGGCAGCCACGCCGTATGGACGTGCTGAGCGCCAAGCGCGTCCACCGCGATCGTGGCGACGAGCGCGGAGTCGATGCCGCCGGAGAGGCCGACCACGGCGTCGGTGAACGCGTTCTTCCGCATATAGTCCCGTGTGCCCAGCACCAGCGCCCGGTACACCTCTTCGGTCGCGTCCAGAGCAGGGGGGATGTGCTGCTCGATGGGCATCCGGTGAACCGGTGACGCCTCCGACACGTGGATGGTGGGCGCGGCGATCGGGCCGTCGTCTTCCGCGGTCGGGGGCACCGGGGCGAAGCGGCGCTGCCGCCGCACCGCCTCCGGGTCCACGTCGCAGATCACCAGGTCCTCCTCGAACTGCCGGCCCCGGGCCAGCAGCGCGCCGGTGTGGTCGAAGACCATGCCCATCCCGTCGAAGACCAGTTCGTCCTGCCCCCCGACCAGGTTGTTGTAGCAGAGCACCACCCCGTAGTCGCGGGCCCGCGTGCGCAGCATCTCCTCCCGCTGCCGCCACTTGTTCCGGTGGTAGGGGGAGCCGTTGATGTTGATGATGACCAGCGCCCCCGCTGCGGCCTCCGCCTGGCAGGGCCCTCCGGGGAACCAGACGTCCTCACAGATGGTCACGCCGACCGGAACGCCGCGGATGACGTAGACCGGCGCGCGCCGGCCCGGATGGAAGTAGCGCTTCTCGTCGAAGACGCCGTAGTTCGGCAGGCGATGCTTGTGGTACACGCCCACCCGCTGGCCGTCGGAGAGGACAGCCGCGGCGTTGTAGAGGTGATCGCCCTGGTCAACAAAGCCCACCACGGCGGTGATCCCCGGCGTGCGGCGGGCCACCTCACCCAGGGCGAAGAGGTTCGCGCGGACGAAATCCGGCTTGAGGAGCAGGTCCTCCGGCGGATATCCCGGGATGGAGAGTTCCGGGAAGCAGACGATATCCACGCTCAGGTCCCGGGCGCGGTCGATGGTCTGGCTGATCCGGCGGGTATTTCCTTCGAGGTCCCCGACCGTGGTATTGAGCTGGGCCATGCCGATGCGGAGCATCAGCGTCTCTGCCCATTATATGGCAAACCCACGGTCCACGGCGGGAAAAGCAGCGCCAGCGGGGGCGGGCTGCCGAGTTAGGCCGGGTTGCCGATCTACTGACGACGCCGGAGGCGCCGCTGGTAGAAGCGGTACCTCACTCCCACCTCGAACAATCGCGCTCCGCTGGCGAGCATCTTTGTACCACGCGTGTCGATCGAGGGTCAATTCGGAACTGTCGTTCATGTGCTGTGGATAACGGGGACAATGTGCACGGCGGCGACGGGGACGCCGTCACGCGCGTTCCGCGCCGTCGCTCTGGATGATCGCCTCGGCGACCTCGCGCATCGTCTTGCGCCCGTTCCTGGCCTCGCGCTGGATGCGCCGGAACGCGTCGGCTTCGTCCAACCCCTCGCGCCGCATCAGGATCCCCTTGGCGCGCTCCAGGAGCTTTCGCGTGCGGAGCGTCTCCTCGAGGTCGCCGATCTCGTCGCGTAAGGCCATGATCTCCCTGAACCGTCCGACCGCCATCTCGACCGCCGGAGCCAGGTCGCTCTCGCGCACCGGCTTCACCAGATAGGCCAGCACCCCGGCCTCCCGCGCCCGGTCCACGAACTCGCGGTCGGCGTAGGCCGTGAGGATGATCACGGGCACGGCGCGGTCCACCAGCAGCGTCCGGGCCGCCTGCAGCCCGTCCACCCCCGGCATCTTGATGTCCAGGAAGACGAGATCGGGGCGCAGTTTGCCGATCAGGTCGAGGGCGCGGCGGCCGTCCGCGGCTTCCCCCACCACCCGGTAGCCCTGGTCCTCCAGCATCGCCCGCAGCCCGAGGCGGATGACCGCTTCGTCGTCCGCGATGACGATCCGCAGGCTCTGCCTCATGCCCGGCCCGTCTCGACCCGGGGGACGGTGATCACGGCGCGCGTGCCGGGACCCGCGCTGAAGGTGATCGTGCCCCCCAGGTCCTCGGTGACCAGGGCGTGGATGATCTTCAGCCCCAGGTCGTCCCCGCCGCCCGGGTCGAATCCCGCGGGGAGCCCCCGCCCGTCGTCCTCGACCTCGACGGTTAACCCGCCGTCCCGCTGCCCGAGGCGAATCTCGACGCGTCCTTCGGTGCGATCCGGGAAGGCGTGCTCGATCGCGTTCTGGAGCAGTTCGTTCACGACGAGGGCCAGCGAGGTGGCCTGATGGGAGTTGAGATAGATGTCGTCGCCGTGCACCGCGCCGGCCAGTCGGAGGGCCGGCGCGGCCATGGTCTGGGTTACGTTCTGCATGACACGTTCCAGGAGCTGTCGGAGGTTCACCAGCCGGAAGCCTTCCACCGACAGGATCTCATGGACGGCGGCAATGCTCAAAATCCGACTGATCGTCTCGGTGAGCACCTCGCGGCCGGAGATCTGACCGGCGTCTCGGAGCTGCAGGCGCAGCAGCATGGCCACGGTCTGCAGGTTGTTCTTGACGCGGTGGTGCATCTCGCGGATGACGGCGGAGCGGACGACCAGGTTCGCGTTCTCGATGGCCAGCGCCGTCTGGTTGGCCAGGGTGGTGAAGAGCTTGATCTCTGTATCGGTGAAGCGGTGCGGCCGGTCCTTGTAGCAGTTGAAGACGCCGATCACGCGGTCGCGGACGACCAGCGGCACCGAGAGAAGCGCGCGCAGCCCCTCCTGTGACGCCATCTGCTTGAACAGATACCGCGGATCGGCCAGCACGTCGGCCACGGCGATGGGTTTCCCTTCCCTGGCCACCGTCCCGGTGATGCCGTCGCCCACTTTGAGCGTCGGGCGGTTCAGGTATCCCGCGCCCGCGCTCTGCACCGCGGCCAGGACGAGGTCCTTGGTCTCCTCGTCGATCAGCATCAACGAGCAGGTCTTCGCTTCCATCGTACGCGAGGCCATCTCGACGATTAGGCGCAGCACCTCTTCCAGGTAGAGCGGCGAGGTGAGAGTCTCGCTCACCTCGGCCAGGGTGCTCAGCTCCCGGATCTGCCGGCGCATGTTGTCGTAGAGGGTGGCTTTCTCGATCGCCCCGGCGGCCAGATCGGCGATCACGCCCAGCAACTCCATCTCGTCCGGCCCGTACTCGTGGCGTGCGGCGGTCTGCACGTTGACGGCGCCGATGACCCGACCCGCCGTGACGAGCGGAACGGCGGCCAGCGATCGGAAGTTGTACTCGTGGGTCTCAGGGAGGTAGACGAAGCGGGGATCGCTCGCCGCGTCCGAACTGGCCACGGGCTGGCCTTCCTTGGCCGACCAGCCGGTGAGCCCTTCCCCGAAGCGCAGGCGCGCCCGCCCCACGGACTCGGGGGCCAGTCCGGTGGTGGCCTTGAGGACCAGGTACTCACCCGGAGGGTCCAGCAGATAGATGGAGCACGAGTCCATCCCCATCACCTCGGCGGTCGTTCGCGTGATGAGGTGGAGCGTGCTGTCCAGGTCGAGGGCCTGGCCGATCGCGCGGCTGATCGCGCGCAGCGCGGTAATCTCCGCCGCCTTGCGGGCCATACCTGCACCATCATAGCGCGCAGGGCTCATCCCCGCACCCCGCGCAGGGTAAGATGGTCCTGAACCTATGGCCGCCCTTGACGCGGAAGCGGAGAACCTCCGTCACGCCCTGGTGGACGGTCTGCGACGCGGGCTGGCGATTCGAACGGCGCAGGTGGAAGCCGCGTTCCGGCGTGTGCCCCGCCACCTGTTCCTCCCCAACGTGGCCCCCGCCGACGCATACCGCGATGACGCGATCGTCACCCGGCGCGGACCGGACGGATTACCGAGCAGCAGCAGCAGCCAGCCGGGGATCATGGCGATCATGCTCGAGCAACTCGCCCTGCAGCCCGGTCACAGGGTCCTTGAGGTCGGCGCGGGGACCGGCTATAATGCCGCGGTCATCCGTGAGATCGTTGGAGCGGGCGGGCGCGTGGTGACCGTGGAGATCCAGGCCGACGTGGCGCGAGAAGCCGCGGCGCATCTCACCGCCGCCGGCTACCCCGACGTGACGGTCGTGGCGACCGACGGCGGATTCGGCCACCCGCCCGACGCGCCCTACGACCGGATCATCGTGACCGCCAGCGCGGCGGACGTCCCGCCTCCCTGGCGCCAGCAGCTGGTCCCCGGCGGCGTCCTCGTCCTCCCCCTGCGGTTGCGCACCCAGTGCCTGAGCGTCGCGCTCGTCCGCGACGGCGACGTGCTGCGCAGCCGGGGCGTCGAATGCTGCGGCTTCATGCACCTCCGCGGTGCGTTCGAGGGGAGCGATCCGATCGTCGACCTGGGCGAGGGACTCTTCCTGAGCGGCCCGCAGGCCCCCGACGTTCCCCTGGACCTCCTGCGCGCGCTCCTCTCTTCCCCGTCCCGGCGGGTGGGCGGCCTGATCGTTCCCGTGAACTCCTTCGGCCTGGGCGGCGGGCTCGGCGTGTACCTCGCCTTGCAGGATCCCCGTGTGGTGGACATCTTCACAACCGCGCCGGAGCGATGGGGGTTCCACACGGTCAGCGGCCTGCTGGACATCCCGGCGCGCAGCCTCTGTCTGGTTCGTCCCGATGCCGTCGTCGTGTACGGGTCGGATGCGGCGGCCGACCGGCTCCGGAGCAGCGCGGCGGAGTGGGTGGGGGTGGGACGGCCCGGGCTCGACCGCCTGCGGATCGAGGTGTGGCCGGCCGGACGCGGCCCGGGGGAGCCTGCCCGGAACGGCCAAGGCAGATGGGTCCTCCGGCACCGCTGGTCCGACGTCACCTGCTGGTTTGAAGACTGGACCTGAAAGCCGTTCCCGAGCGGTCCGCGCAGGCCGATCGGGAGTCCCGGCCGTCTACCGCTCCGGTCGGTAGGTGACCTTCGCCCCGGCCGTGTTCCTGTTACGGGCGGTGATCCGGTTGCGGGCGAAGAACCCCTGATTCACCTCCAGCGCGTAGCGGTACGGGTTCTTCGGAGAGTAGTATGCGCGAGGTCTGGCCGGATCTTCCTCGACGTCCATGTCCAGGATATCGACGATTTCCCAGGACCCGTCCATGAACGCGATCGAGAGCGGGATGAGAGTGTTCTTCATCCAGAAGCTACCCCTGGAGATCTCATCGAAGAGGAAGAGCATCCCGGCGTTCGCGTCCAGCCGGGTCCGGCACATGAGCCCCTGAGCCCGCGCCGCGGGCGTGTCGGCCACCTCGACCTGGAGCCTGACGACCCGGGATCCCTGCGCTATAGTAAGGGAGCCCTTCTTGAAGCCGACCGGCTGCGCCAGAGGACACTCCGGCGACGTCGCCGGCGCCGCCGTGAGCATCGCGGAGGAGAGCAGGGTCAGGAGCACCAGCATCAATGGAAGAGATTTCATGCCACCAGTATCATACGTGACGAACGCAGGTCTCGTTCCTGTTGATTCGCTCCTCCTCCAGGAGGGCCTCCGCTTCAGCGCGAAGGGTTCGGTCTGGTGTCCCGGGTTGATTTCGACCTGATCGTGGCCGGCGCCGGTCCCGCCGGCGGTATGGCAGCCCTCACCGCGGCGAAGTCGGGCCTCCGCGTCGCGCTCGTGGAGGAGCACCCCGAGGTCGGAGCGCCCGCGCACTGCTCCGGGAAGATCCAGCTGCATGCCTTTCGCGAGTTCAACCTGCCGGAGCACCTCATTCTGAACACCCTGCAGGCCGGCGCCTTCTATGCGCCCGACGGCTCGGTGGCGCGCGTGCGCAGACCTGAGCCGGACTCGCACGTCGTGGATCGCGTGGTCTTCGATCGCTGGCTGGCGGATGAAGCCCAGCGCCACGGTGCGGAGCTGATCCTGAACACGCGACTGGCGGCGGCCGAGCGGCACGATGGTGTCCTGCGATTGCGCGGCCAGCGAAGCGGCCGCGCCGTCGCGCTGAGCGCACGAATCATCATCGACGCGGAGGGAGCACGCCCCGTCCTTCCCGCTTCACTCGGCCTGCGGCTGACGCGGAGGCACGTCTTCGGGTTGCAGTATCAGATGGACCGCGTCGAGTTCGAGGAAGAAGATTGTCCGGAGATCTACCTGGGGCGGGGGTATGCGCCCGGATTCTTTGCCTGGATCATGCCCCTCGGCGGCGGCCGCGCCAGGGCGGGCCTGTGCATCGATCCCCATCTGGCCTCTCGCGGGCCGGGGTACTATCTCGAGCGGTTGATCCGTGAGCACCCCGTGGCCTCGCGTCGGCTGCGAGGCGCGGTCGTGGAACGCAAGCTCGCCGGGCCGATCCCGGTGCTGGGCGCGCGCCGGCCGTCGGTCATCGATCGGATGCTCATCGCCGGCGACGCCGCCGGACAGGTGAAGGCCACGAGCGGCGGGGGGATCTACTTCTCCCTGATCGCCGGCCGGCTGGCCGCCCAGGCTGCGCACCGCTTCCTCGGCGGCGATGGGGGCGCGCTGGCGTGGTACGAGGCTCAGTGGCGCCGGCGGTTCGGCCGCGAGTTGCACGCCACGGCCTTCGCCCGTGTCACCCTCAACCACATGACTGACGGCGAACTCAACGCGTTCGTTGCCTCAATCGGGGACGATGAACGATTCCGCCGCTTGGTCGAACAGCGCGGGGACACCGCCTACCAATCCCGTCTGGTCGCCCCCGTGCTTGCAGCCACGCTGCGCTGGTCCCTGGTCAGGCCGGTCAGCACGGTGCTGGTGAAAGCGGTGCGGTATGGCTTCGAGGCCCTCTGGGACGGCGGGGCACGGCTCTCGGCGAGGACGAACGGCAGACTCGAGTAGCGCATCGTTCTCATAATGCAAGCTTCCTGCGACGGCTGCCATGCCCCGGTCGGGTCATTCCGCGTTCTGGCGTCCAACCCGGTTCGAACCGAGTTGCAGGGCCCAGATGGGTGAATTCATCTGATCACGCCGTGGAGGCGAACAGGCCGCGGGCGGGTGCACCGGAGGAGAAACCTTCGCCTGGGGTGAAAGCCTAGGAAAAGTTCCACCCAAGGCGGACCCTTCTCGACATGCGGATCATCGCCGACCTCCACCTCCACTCGAAGTACAGCCGGGCGACCAGCCGCGAGATGGATGTGGAGAACATGGCCCGATGGTGCAAGGTCAAAGGCATCGCCATCGTCGGCACCGGCGACTTCACCCACCCGATCTGGCTGCGTGAACTGAAGGCCAAACTCAAGCCCACCGACCGGGGGCTCTACGCCTTCGGCGGCGTGCACTTCATGCTCAGCGTCGAGGTCAGCAACATCTATCCCCAGGGCGGCCGCCTGCGCAAGATCCACAACATCCTGTTTGCACCGTCCTTCGAGATCGCGGAGCGCATCAACGCCGTGCTCGGACGATTCGGCTCGCTGATGGCCGACGGCCGGCCGACGCTGACGCTGCCCAGCGACAAACTCGTCGAGTACGTCACGGAGATCTCCCCGGACTGCATGGTCGTCCCCGCGCACGCCTGGACGCCGTGGTTCAGCCTGTTCGGCAGCAACTCCGGCTTCGACTCGCTCGAGGAGTGCTTCGGTGCGCAGACCAAACACATCGCCGCCGTGGAGACGGGCCTGAGCAGCGATCCGCCGATGAACTGGCGGCTGTCGCAGCTTGACCGGACGATCCTGATGAGCAACTCCGACGCCCACTCTCCCGCCAAGCTCGGCCGCGAGGCCAACGTCTTCGAGGCCGAGCCGGACTACTACGAACTGATGCGAATCCTGCGGGAGAAGGACACGAGTAAATTCCTGTACACCGTCGAGTTCTTCCCCGAGGAAGGCAAGTACCATTATGACGGCCACCGCAACTGCAACGCGCGCCTTACGCCGAAGGAGGCCAAGGCGCGGGGGAATCACTGTCCGGTGTGCGGACGGCCGCTCACGGTCGGCGTGATGCACCGCGTGGAAGACCTCGCCGATCGCGAAGAGGGGTTCGTGCCACCCGGCGCGGTGCCCTACCGGAACCTCATCCCGCTCGAGGAGATCGTTGCCGAGGCCATGGGTGCGCAGGTGGGGACCGGCGGCGTCCGCGAGGAGTACTTCAAACTCTGCGCGCGGCTCGGGAGCGAGTTCGCAATCCTGCTCGATGTCCCGGTCGAAGAGCTCGCCAGGCACACCACCGCCCGCATCGCCGAGGGTGTCCGCCGCGTGCGCGAAGGCCGCGTGGAGATCAAGCCCGGCTACGACGGGACCTACGGCGAGATCCGCATCTTCGGTGAGGCGGAAGTTCCCGCCGGGAGCGAGCCCGCGAAGCGGGATCAGCAGCCGGCTCAGACCTCTTTGTTCTAGTGACCACCGTTTTCCTCAAGCCCGGCCGGGACGCCCGGGTGGCCTCCGGGCACCTCTGGGTCTTTGCCGGTGAGATTGCACGGGTCGACGGGTCGGCCCCCGACGGCGCCATCGTGGACGTGCGCACTTCCCGCGGCAAGTGGATCGGCCGAGGGTTCCTCAACCGCCGGTCTGCGCTCACCGTCCGCCTGCTGACTCACCGCCCCGAAGTGGTAGACGAGGCCTTCTTCCGGCGGCGTCTTCAGGGTGCCTGGGAGTACCGCCGCCGGATGCTGCCGACCGCCGACGCCTGCCGCGTCGTCTACGGCGAGGGCGACCTGCTGCCGGGGCTGATCGTCGACCGCTACGGGGAGGTCCTGGTCCTGCAGACGCTGTCTCTCGGCATGGACGTGCGCAAGGAGATGCTCCTGGGGATTCTCCACGACGTGATGCGGCCCTCCGCAGTGTACGAGCGCAACGATCCGCCGGCGCGGACGCTGGAGGGGCTGCCCTTGCGGACGGGCTGGCTGATGGGTGGGCGGGACCCGCTCGTTGAGATTCAGGAGGATCCGGCCCGCTTTGTGGTTGACGTCGCGGCCGGGCAGAAGACGGGCTTCTACCTTGACCAGCGCGACAACCGGCTGGCTGCGGCGGCCCTGGTGAAGGATATGGACGTACTGGACGTCTTCTGTTATACGGGCGGGTTCGCGATTCAGGCGGTCCTCGGCGGAGCGCGATCCGTGATCGCGGTCGATTCCTCGGGCGGAGCCCTCTCGCTCGCGCGTCGGAACGCCGAGCTGAACGGGGTTGACGGACGATGCACCTTCCTGGAGGCCAACGCCTTCGACGAGCTGCGCCGCCGCGCCGGGGCCGGAGAACGGTTCGACGCGATTATCCTCGATCCGCCCCCATTCGCGCGCTCCAAAGAGGCGGCCGAACGGGCCGCGGCGGCCTACAAAGAGATCAACCTGCGCGCGCTCAAGCTGCTCCGCCCGGGCGGTGTTCTGATCACCTGCTCGTGTTCCTCGCACGTCAGCGAGTCGCTGCTGCAGCAGGTCGTGGCCGGTGCGGCCGTGGACGCCAAGCGCGAGGTGCGGCTGATCGAGAGTCGCGGTCACCCCCGGGACCATCCGGTCCACCCCGCCATGCCGGAGACGCGCTATCTGACCTGCCTCGTCCTCGGCGTCCGTTGAGGAGAGCTGCAGAGGGTAAACTTGTGCATGCGTGGTATATGCTAGATACGAAGAACGTGCCCGACTCACGTCGCAGCGTGAACGGAGTTCGACGGACACCGGGAGGGGAGCCGCTGGGTTCCCCTCGTTTTGTTTGCCGCTGACCCGCCGCACTTTCCCCGGGAGGGACCGCCGAGTGGTACCCCGACAAATCCAGATCACCGATAACCTGGACCTGCTCCTGGAGGTCATCCCCCCGCATCTGCGCGAGGCTCTCGAGCAGCGGACCGATCTGGAGAGTCTGCTCGAGGTGGTCCTGGACCTCGGCCGCCTGCCCGAAGCCCGCTTCCCCACCGGCGTGGTCCACCTCAGCGAGGAGTACGTGAGCGCGGAGCAGATCCGCTACGTCACCAGCCGCGTCGGCGCCTTCGGCAAGGACAACCGTGCCGGCATCGAGCGCACCCTGCACCGCATCTCCGCCATCCGCAACCGCCAGGGCGAGATCATTGGTCTGACCTGCCGGGTGGGCCGGGCGGTCTTCGGCACGGTGGACATCGTCCGCGACGTGATCGAGAGCGGCAAGAGTATCCTCCTGCTGGGCCGGCCCGGCGTGGGCAAGACGACGCTGCTGCGCGAGGCGGCGCGCGTGCTGGCCGACGAGTTCGGCAAGCGCGTCGTGGTCGTGGACACCAGCAACGAGATCGCCGGGGACGGCGACATCCCGCACCCGGGCATCGGCGGGGCGCGCCGCATGCAGGTCCCGCACCCCGAACTGCAGCACGCCGTGATGATCGAGGCCGTCGAGAACCACATGCCCGAGGTCATCGTCATCGACGAGATCGGTACCGAGGCGGAGGCGCTCGCGGCCCGCACGATCGCCGAGCGGGGCGTGCAGCTCATCGCCACCGCGCACGGCAACACCCTGGACAATCTCCTCCAGAACCCCACGCTCTCCGACCTGGTCGGCGGCATCCAGGCCGTGACGCTCTCCGATGAAGAAGCGCGCCGGCGCGGCACCCAGAAGACGGTGCTGGAGCGCAAAGCGCCTCCGACGTTCGACGTCGTGATCGAAATCGTGGAAAAACACCGTCTCGCCGTCCACCACGATGTGGCCACGGTGGTGGACCGCTTCCTCCGCGGGGTCGTGCCGCGGCCGGAAGTGCGGGTGCGGACCGAAGAGGGCGAGGTGGAGATCGAGGCGCCGCGTCCGCAGGCTCCGTCCTGGGCGCCGCAAGGCCGCGTGGCCGCGCCGCCCGCCGAGGACCTCACCCGTCCGGGACGCCGGCCGGTGCGGATCTACCCGTACGCGGTGAGCAAGAACCGCCTGGAGCGCGCCATCCGCGAACTGCGCGTCCCGGCCTATGTCACCGACAACCTGCAGGATGCGGACGTGGTGCTGACGCTCAAGTCCCAGGAGCGGCGGCAGCCGAAGAAGCTGCGCGAAGCGGTGGATCGCGGCAAAGGGTTGCACATCCTCAAGAGCAACACCGTCACACAGGTCCAGGCATTTCTGCGCAGCATCTTCGAGATCGAAGGCGAGCCGATGGATGACGAGCAGGAGGTCGCGCTGCGCGAGGTCGAGGAGGCGATCTCCGAGGTCATCAGATCCACGCAGCCGGTGGAGCTCTCGCCCCAGAACTCCTACGTCCGTCGCCTGCAGCACCAGCTGGTACAGCGCTACGGACTGGCGTCGGAAAGCCGCGGGGAGGAACCTTTCCGCCGGGTCGTAATCTTTCCTCGATGACCCGACCGTCCCGGGGGGTGTTCATCACCCTCGAGGGTCCCGAGGGTGCCGGCAAGACCACGCAGGCAAAGCTGCTGGCCGACCACCTCCGCAGATCCTACGACGTCCTCTATACCCGGGAGCCCGGCGGCGCCCCGATCAGCGAGCGCATCCGGGGGCTCCTGCTGGACGAGCGGCACCACGAGATGGCTCCTCAGACCGAGATGCTCCTCTTCGCCGCTTCGCGCGCGCAGCTGGTGGCGGAGGTCATCGAACCGGCGCTGCGCGCCGGCCGCCTGGTCGTGTGCGAACGCTACGTGGATGCATCCCTGGCGTACCAGGGGTACGCCAGGGGACTTGGCGTCGAGATCGTCCGAGCCGTCAACGAGGTCGCCACGCGCGGCCTGGTTCCCGATTTGACCGTGATGCTCGACATCGATCCCGCCGTCGGCATGGCGCGGGCGCGTCAGGCCGAGGGCAAAGAAGGCCGCCGTGGCCGCGGCGATCGCCTCGAGCAGGAGGACCTGGCGTTCTTCACGCGGGTCAGGGAAGGATTCCTTTCGATCGCGTCCGAAGAACGCGACCGGATACGCCTCGTCGACGGCAACCGCCAGCCGCAGGTCGTCCACGGGGAGATCGTGGGGCTGGTCGAGGCGTTCCTCGGCGCGAGGGGGTGGCGGGCATCAAGCTCGTCCTAGCCATCGTCCAGGAGAAGGACGCGGGGCGGTTGATCGACACCCTCACCGAAGAGGGAATCAACGCGACGATGCTGGCCAGCACGGGCGGCTTCCTGCGCGAGGGGAATTCGACGATCCTCATCGGCATCGAGGATGCGCAGGTGGAGTCCGTCCTGCGCACCATTCAGCGATCCTGCCACCGGCGCGAGCAGTTCGTCAGCCCGATGCCGCCGGCGGTCGAGCCGGTGGACTCCTACGTCACGTATCCGGTGAAGGTGGAGGTCGGCGGGGCGATCGTCTTCGTCATGAGCGTCGATCGCATGGAGCGCTTCTGACGCCGCGGGGCTCAGCGCACTCCCCGTAGGCGTATGCCGTAGCCCGCGATGCCGTTTCGAGATCTCATCAACCAGAGCCACGCCGTGATGTTGCTGCGGACCGCAGCGCGGGCCGGGCGGGTCTCCCACGCCTACCTGTTCGTCGGGCCGGCGGGCGTCGGTCGCTACGATGCCGCCAAGGCGTTCGCGCAACTGCTGAACTGCGAGCGGCCGCACGCGCAGTCCGGAGACGCCTGCGGAGAGTGCCGGGCCTGCCGGCAGATCGCCGCCGACCAGTACCCGGACGTGCGCACGGTGGACGTCGAGCGGGGTCTGTTGCTGGATAACGATCCGGACGAGCAGAAGAAGAAGGTCATCGGCATCGCGCAGATACGGGCCCTGCGCCGCGAAGTCTCGTTCCCGCCGTTGGAAGGGCGTGTCAAAGTCTACATCTTCGTCGGCGCCGACACCATGCAGGCGGAGGCGGCCAACAGCCTGCTGAAGATCCTGGAAGAGCCGCCCCCGCAGGTGATCATCATCCTCATCGCCGAGACCACCGTGCCCCTGCTGCCCACCGTGGTCTCCCGTTGCCAGCTGGTGCGATTCACGCTTGTCCCCACCGCGGAGATCGAGCAGGCGCTCGTCTTTCGCCATCACCTCGACCCCGGACGCGCGCGTTTCATCGCCGCGCTGGCCGGCGGGCAGCTCGGGCGGGCCATCACCTGGGCTACCTCGCCGGAGGCCATGGAGTGGCGGGAGCAGGCGCTCAACCTCCTGGAGCGTCTGGAAACCGCCGACCCGCTGGAACGGATGGATGCCGCCGAAGCGATGGCGGGGGACAAGGATCGGGTCGCCGATCTGCTCGATCTGGCCTCGTTCTGGTTCCGGGACCTGCTCGTCTGGCAGGAAACGAGGGACGAGACCCTGCTGATCAATCTCGATCGCAAGGAGAGAATCGCCGAGCTGGCTGCGCACCTCCCGCCCCCGGTGCTCTCCGACCGCGTCACGGCGGTGCAGGACGCGAAGGACTCGCTCAGCCGCAACGTTCACCCGCGCCTGCTGCTGGAGAACCTGTTCCTGCGCCTGGCCCCGCCGCCGGCGCCGACGCGGCGCTGAACCCGGCCGGTCTCGCGCAGGCGCTTCAACACGTCGAGATTCCGCCGATCCGGCACGTCCTCTTCGAAGTGTGGGGTTTCGATGAAGGCTCCAAGCCGCCGCAGCCGCGGGTGATTGACCAGCGCCCGGAATCCGGCCAGCCCGATCCGGCCTTTGCCGATGTCTTCATGCCGGTCCACCCTGGAGCCCAGGATCCCTTTCGAGTCATTGAGATGCAGCGCGCGCAGATGGCGTAATCCGACGGTTCGATCAAATGCGCGCAGCGTCGCGTCCACCCCCTCCGCCGTCCGGAGATCATACCCTGCCGCGAACAGATGACAGGAATCCAGGCACACCCCCAGGCGCGGGTCGTGATCCATCCGGTCGAGGATCTCCGCGAGCTCCTCGAAGCTGCCGCCGATCTGCCCGCCGGCGCCCACGCTGTGCTCCATGAGGATCATCGCGCGCTCCGTCGCCTCCAGGGCCACCGTGAGCGCGGCCGTGACGCGGGCGCAGGCCTGGGCCCACGTCTGCCCGCCGCGGCTGCCCAGGTGCGTGATCGCACCGAGGCCCTCCAGGCGGTCCATCGTCCGCAGCGTGGAGATCAGCGCGCCGGTGGATTTGCGAAAGAGCTCCATGTCCTGCGCGCCCAGGTTGATCAGGTAGGCGGTATGGGCGACCAGCGGGTCGAGCCGCGCCCGGCGCCGCTTCTCGATGAACCGGTCCAGGTCTTCGTCCGAATAGACGATCTCCCGCCATTGCCGCGGGCTGCCGACAAAGATCTGCAGGCACTCGCAGCCGATGGCCTGGGCGCGATCGATGGCCAGGTGGATGCTCCGGCGGATGCTGACGTGAGCGCCGAACCTCACGCTAGGGTGGATTCGCCCCCCTGCCGAAGAATCCCCAAACCTGTGTCCCGGGAGAGGCAGATGTCGTCACGCTGGGGTTTTACGACCAAGGCCGTCCACGGCGGCAAGATGGCGGACGCGCACAAGTCCGTCGTCCCGCCGATCTATCAGACGGCAACCTTCTACTACGATACGGCCGAGGAGGGGGCCCGTCTCGGCCAGGAGATCCCGCCGGGCTACGTCTACACCCGGTGGGCGAATCCGACGACGCGCGCATTGGAGGAGAAAGTCGCGCTGCTCGAAGGTGCGGAGGACGCCCTGGCCACCGCCTCCGGCATGGCCGCCGTCTCGAGCGCCGTCCTCACCGCCCTCAGGCGCGGCGACCACGCCGTGGCGCCGGGCGCAGTCTACCAGGCCACCTACCAGTTGTTTGCCGAGATCCTCCCCTCGTACGGGATCGAGGCCACGGTGATCCCGGACACCGCGGTGACCTCCTACGAGCGCGCCCTGCGCCCCAGCACGAAGCTGCTGTTCATCGAGACGCCCAACAACCCGACGCTGGGGATCACCGACATCGCCGGCGTCGTCGAGCTGGCCCGTTCCCGCGGCGCCCTGACCATCGCCGACAACACCTTCGCCACCCCCTACAACCAGAATCCGATTGCGCTGGGCGCCGACGTGGTGGTGCACAGCGCCACGAAGTACCTGGGCGGCCACCACGACCTGACCGCCGGCGTGCTGGCGGGCAGCGCCGCATTCATCACGCGCGCCAAGCGGATCCTGCGCATCTTTGGCGGGACGATCGATCCGTTCGGCGCCTGGTTGGCGATGCGGGGGTTGATCACCCTGGGACTGCGGGTGGAGAGACAGAATGCATCGGCGCAACGTCTGGCCGAGTTCCTGGCCGCGCATCAGAAGGTCGAGCGAGTGTATTACCCCGGATTGCCTTCGCACCCCGGGCACGCACTCGCTCGACGACAGATGCGCGGCTTCTCCGGCATGCTGAGCTTCGAAGTGCGTGGGGGCTACGACCGCGGCGTGCACGTGCTGGAAGCCCTGCAGGTCGCCAAGCGCGCGACGAGCCTGGGCGGCACCACCACGCTCGTCTCCCATCCGGCTTCGCTCAGCAGCGTGCACATGCCCCGGGCGGTCCGCGAGGCGGCCGGGATCACCGACGGGCTGATCCGCGTCAGCGTCGGGATCGAGGACCCGGAGGACCTGTTGGAGGATTTCGAGCAGGCGCTGGCCGCCGCCTGATCGGGCGGTCTGCACCGCAACACGGTCGCCGATGGAGATCATCCGGATTGAGCCACTGGTCGGGGTCATCCTGGGTCTCGACCTGCGGGGACGCCGGTGACCGGCATCCGCGTGCACGATCCGGAGTTTGTGCGCGCGCACGTCCCGGCCTACCTGGAGCGCAGCCTCCAGCTCGCCCTGGCCGGCCTGCCCGCGCCGTTCTTCACCTTCCGGGAGGGCGCCGCGATCGTCGTGGTGGTGGAGCGGCAGGAGTGGGAGCGTCTGTCCCCGCGGTTCCCCGCCGCGGTCACGACGGCGGGCTTCCGGCTCGTGTCGGTGACCGCGCCCGGATCAGATCCGGCATTCCCCGCCCGCCTCAAGCAGGTGCTTGCCGCGGGTGGCGTCCGGGCCACGCTGCTGCCGTCGTTCCACAACGACCACGTGCTGGTCAGCGCCGCCGAGCTGGACCGCTGTGTGGCGCTGGTCACCGCCGCCCTTGACGGATGACGGCGCGGCAGCACGCGACTCTCGCTCACGGCTCTGCCCTCCATCGATCGATGATCTCTCCCACCTGCAGGAGACTCGCCGCGATGGCGTCCGGCTGTGCGACGGCGGGCGGAGCCGGTTCAGGCGCGGAATGGGCGGCCGGCGGGCCATCATCACGCGGCGGAGCGAGCAGAATGGAGCGCAGGCCCATCGCCCGTGCGCCGGCGATGTCCGCCTCGAGGGAATCGCCCACCATGACGACCTGGGCCGCCTCCAGCCCCCAGTGCCTCAGCACGACATGGAAGATGCGGGGATCGGGCTTCCGCCACCCCACCGCGGCGGAGACGACGATCGGCTCCAGGTACGGCGCAAGCAGCAACCGGCGGCAGCACTCCACGATCAAGTAGTGCGACGAGGCGTTGGAGATGAGTCCGAGCGGGAGCCCCGCTCCCGCGAGCCGGGCCAGCAAGGCCACCGCTCCGGGACGTGGGCGCATGCCCTCCAGTTCCGGGATGAAGAATGCGCGCTCCGCGTCGGCGACGAACGCCGCATCGGTGGGCAGCCCGTAGCGCTGCAGCGCGGCGCGCAGCGCGTCGTGCGCGGTGACTTCCTCCGTCCCGCGGCGCCCCGCCCAGCGGGCCTGGCGTTCCGCCATCACCGCCAGGGCAAAGTCGTCGGGCACGGGATGCCCCCGCGTCCGCAGCCAGCGGGTCAGAGCCTGCGCGTTGGCCGCCTCGAACTCCGCCGAGTAGATCAGGGTGCCGCCCAGGTCGAAGATCACGCCGCGGAGCATCACTGCCGGGGACACTCGCCGGGCGGCCGGAGATGGCGAAACTGCACGTAGAGGATGATATCATACACGCTCTTCAGCGCACCGCCGACCACGAACGGCAAGCCGAGCGCCGCTACCTGCATCGCGTAGCCCGAGACGATCGGGGTCACGGCCTGCGCGGCGTTGCGGACGACGTTGGTCAGCGCCGCAGCGCGGTTGCGTTCCTCGGGATCGACCACGGCCATGACGTAGCTCTGCCGCGTCGGCACGTCCATCTGCGAGAGGGCATGGCGGGCCAGCAGCAGCGCCACGGCGAGAGGCGCCGTGGGCGCCGCGGGGATCAGCATCAGCAGAACGTTGCTGGGCAGGTGTGTAAAGACCATCGTATTGATCAGTCCGATCCGATCCGCGATCCGCGCGGCGGCGGGGAACGAGGCCGCCTGCAGCAGGCCGACCCCCAGGAAGATCGGGCCGAGCAGCTCGAGGCCGGCCCCCCAGCGCAGGTGAAACCAGAAGGCGATCAGACTCTGCACGACGAACCCGCCGGCCAGCGCGTCGAGGCCGAAGAGCGCGGAGAGGCGCAAGACGCTGGCGCGCGAACGACCCAGGCCGCCATGCGGCGCCGTGCGGAGTAACCGGGTGCTGCCGGCGCCGGTCTGGTTGGAGCCGATCTCGACCGCCGCGGACAGCCGCGCGAAAATCAGGAACACGGCCAGTCCGATCACCGCGTAGAGGACGAACATCGCGCGCAGCGCCGTCGCGGAGGACCATCCCTGCCAGCCCTGCAGCAGAGCCGGCGCTCCGGCGAAGAGGGCCCCGAGCGCGCCGGCGAGCGCTCCCACGGTGTTGTACCAGCCGAAGACCGCGTTCCGCCGATCCGGCCGCACGGTCTGGGGGAGCATCGCCTGCTCGAGGGAGAGAAACGGGCCGACCTCCCCGGAGGTGGCGCCGATCGTTCCGGTGAGCGAGGCCAGGACGAGCAGCGGGTAGCTCGTGGTCGCGGCGAAGGCCCCGCCGGAGGCCGCCATGAGCAGCGCGCTCAGCATCAGCATCGGGCGGCGGCCCACCCGGTCGGCCGCGGCCGCCAGGACGAGCGTGAGGACGGCGGATCCTGCCAGCGTCGTGGTCAGGATCGCGCCGACCTGCCAGGGCGCGAACCCGACCTGCTCGAGGTACACGCCGAGCAGCACGCTGAGGTAGCCGTACGCGAAGGTGCGGGTTCCCCGGGCGGTCAGGATCAGCCGGGCGTCGGTCAAGCGCGCGAGGGCACGCGGAAGATCATGCCTTCCTGTCCGGGGATGAACTCGAAGGACAGCGGCCAGGCGGCGCGGGCCTCGTCAGCCAGCGCATCGAGCAGGTCGTCGCTGTGCCCGGGATCGTGGTGGAACGTCACCAGACGGCGGGCGCGGACCAGCGCGGCGAATGTCACGGTATGGCGAAGGGCGCTGTGTCCCCAGCCGACCCGCCGGGCGTACTCGGCGTCCGTGTACTGGGCGTCATGGATGAGCAGGTCGGCGTCTCTGGCCAGGTCGTAGCCCGAAGTCCACTCCGCGGCCAACGGGAAGCGCCTGGCTCCCAGAGCGGGCTCGTGATCCGGGATGTAGACCAGGGCCGCGCCGTTGTCGGTGATGCGGTACCCTACCGTCGGTCCGGGGTGGCAGACCAGCGCACAGTGCACCCGCAGCGACTCCATCGCAAAATCCCGCATCGGGACGTCGTGCAGGAACAGCCGGCAGGGCAGGTCGCGCAGCCGCACCGGAAACAGGGGCGGGGAGAGGTATTTGGTCAGCCGGGTGCGCAGGTCGTGGGTGGTGGACGGCGGTCCCCAGACATGGACCTCGACGTCGGCCCGGTACAGCGGTTCGAAGAATCCGAACCCCTGCAGGTGGTCCATGTGCAGGTGCGTGAGGAGGATGTGGATGCGCCGGTCATCCGGGCCGACTGCGGCGCTCAGCCGGCGGATCCCCGTTCCCGCATCGAGCACGATGAGCGTGCCGTCCTCCCCCCGGACCTCGACGCACGCGGTGTTCCCGCCGTACCGCACGGTCTCCGGGCCGGCGCTGGGCAACGAGCCGCGCGTGCCCCACAGCGTGACCATCATGTCGAGTTCACGTCCCAGAGGATGGCCGCGGCCCCCAGCACGCGGCGGCCCTGGCCGGTCAGGGGAAAGGTGACGATATCGAGCTTCCGGCGCACACCGTCCAGGCCCGTGATCCACAGCGTGGCGCGGGAGGGCAGCCCCGTCCGCAGCGTGGCCACGAGGGGCAGGGCGTCGGGGGGCAGCGGGTGGCCCCCTTCGTCGGTGGGCTTGAAGATCGTGGACCACTCCGACATCGGCATCTCGCCGGCCTCGTCGAACTGCACGCCGAGCAGCGCCTCCGCCGGCTCGTTGTAGAAGAGCAGCGTTCCTTCGGGGTTGACGACGAAGATCGGCACGCTGAGGTAGCTGGCCAGCTGCCGCATCAGGATAATCTCGATCTCTTTCTGCGCCATCGGCCTCCCCAACGCACCCGGCCCGGAGATTATTCGCCGCAGGCGCGGCGCCTCTTGCCGGTTGACTGCGCTGCCCGGCAGCGGGCATAATTGTCCTAGTGTGTCCTACTTCGACTAGGACAATTTCCTCCCTGGCCGTGCGCGTGCGCCGGGACGGGCCGCTGCCGATCGCCCGCCAGATCGCCGACCAGCTGCAGGCGCTGATCCGGGGCGGACAGCTCGGTCCCGGCGACCGCCTGCCGCCCGTCCGCGTCCTGGCCGGTTTTCTGCGGGTCAACCGCAACACCGTGGCCAAGGTGTACGCCGCCCTGGAGCGGGCCGGCTGGGTCGTCACCACGCCGGGGCGGGGCACCTACGTGCCCCTGGCGCCCCCGCCGGATGGCGCGGCGGACCTGGTCCCGCTCGCCGACCGGCTCCTGGCGGAGGCCGCCGCCCGCGGGCTCTCCGAGACGGCCGTGGCCGACCTGGTGGCCTCCCGCGCCTCCGCGCGCGTCGAGCAAACCGGGCCCCGGGTGGGCTTCGTCGAGTGCAATCCATCCGACCTGGCGTACTTCTCGCGCCAGTTGAGCGCGCGGCTGGGATCTCCGCTCGAGCCGGTGCTGCTGTCCGAGCTGCGCAGGGCCGCCTCCAGACTCGACATCGTGGCCACGACACTCTTTCACGTCGAAGAGGTGCGCTCAATCCTGCCGCGGCACGAGGTCGTCGGCCTGATGGCAGCCCCGGACTTCCAGACGCTCGATGAGGTCGGTCACCTGCCCCCCGGCAGCCGCATCGCCCTGATCTGCGCCACACAGGAGGGCGTGCAGAGCAAGGCCCGCTCGATCCGCGCCGTGGGGATCTCGCGCTCGCGCCTGCTCCCGGCGACGCTGCAGCAGACCGCCCGGCTGCGCGCGGTGCTGCGCCGGGCCGACATCGTGCTGGCCTCCCCCAAGGTGCTCGAGCGGATCTCGGACCAGATCCCGCCCCGCGTGCGGGTCATTCCCTTCGCCAGCGTGCTGGGCGAGGGTGCCATCGCCCTGCTGGCGGATCGGATCCGGGCCTGGCGCGGCCGCGCCGGGCGACGCTCCGGTCGCGCGCGACGGGGGGAGCGGTCGTGAAGAAGATCCGCATCGCGGTGCTGATGGGCGGCCCGTCGCCGGAGCGCGACGTCTCGATTTCCACCGGGGCGCAGATCGTGACCGCCCTCGACCCGCAACGGTACAACATCCTGCCCGTGGAGATCACCCGGGAAGGAAAGTGGCTGCCCCGGCCCGACCTGCTGCGTCTCCACGGGGGCGGCGCCGGGGACGGGACGGGCCTGCCGCGCGCCGGGGAGAGCGGCGTCGTGCCGAGTACCTACGATCACTTCGTGGAACAAGAGCAGGTCGATGTCGCCTTCATCGCCATGCATGGTCCCTATGGCGAGGACGGCACGATGCAGGGTCTGCTTGAGCTGCTGGGCATTCCGTATACCGGCTCGGGAGTGCTGGCCAGCGCCCTGGCCATGGACAAGCTGCGCAGCCGGCAGATCTTCGAGTGGCACCGCATCCCGGTTCCCGGCTATCTGAGCATCACCGCCGACGTCTGGCGCGACCGCGGGCATGTCCACCATCAGGTGGACCGGTTGCTCGGGTACCCCTGCGTGGTGAAGCCGAATGCCGTGGGCAGCAGCATCGGCGTCTCGCTGGTGCGCTGGGACGGCGGGCTGGATGCGGCGATGGAGGCGGCGTTCGCCTACGGCCCGATCGTGCTCGTCGAGGAGTATCTCGCGGGCACCGAGCTGACCTGCGGGATCCTCGACGATCCCGGGACCCGCACGCCGGTGCCCCTCCCCCTGATCGAGATCATTCCCCACGCCGACTTCTACAACTATCAGGCGAAGTACAGCAGCGGCGGCAGCGATCACCTCATCCCCGCCCGCGTCACCGCCGACGTGGCGCAACGGGCGCAGGCCCTGGCCCTGCGGGCGTATCAGGCGCTCGGCTGCGAGGGCATGGGCCGGGTGGACATGATCGCGCGGGAGGGCGACATCGTCGTCCTCGAGGTCAATACCATCCCGGGGATGACGGCGACGAGCCTGCTGCCGGACGCGGCGCGTGCCGCGGGGATCCCGTTCCCGCAGCTGCTCGACCGCATCATCCAGAGCGCGCTGCGGCGGGCCCGACCGCAGGGGAAATGACGCCGTGATCCGCCGAATTGACTAGGGCGGACCCATGCCGCGCAACGGTTTCGTCAAGTCCCACGCCCTGGGCAACGATTACATCGTCATGGATCCCGGCCAGCTCTCGTTCCCTCTGACCCCGCACGCCATTCGCATGATCTGCGACCGGCACACAGGCGTCGGCGCGGACGGCATCCTGACCCCGGTGCCCTCGTCGCGCGCGGACTTCGGCCTGCGCATCTTCAACCCCGACGGCAGCGAGGCGGAGAAAAGCGGCAACGGCCTGCGCATCTTCGCCCGATATCTCCACGACCACGGCCTGGCGCATGCGCCGGAGTTCACCGTGGAGACCCCCGGCGGGATTGTGCACGTCACGCTTCAGCAGCGGGGGAGTACCATAGAACACATCACGGTGGAGATGGGGACGGCCACCTTCCAGAGCGAGCGCATTCCGATCGCCGGGCCGCCGCGCGAGGTCGTTGACGAACCCCTGGAGGTGGACGGCGGGGAGGTCCGCATCACCGCGGTTTCGGTCGGGAACCCGCACTGCGTGGTCTTCGTGCCCGACCTCGGCGCGGTCGACCTCCACCGCCTGGGACCGCTCCTGGAGCGGCATCCGGCCTTTCCACGGCGGATCAACGTGCAGTTCGCTCAGGTCCACTCACCGACGCGAATAGCTGCGCTGATCTGGGAACGGGGGACGGGTGTGACACTGGCCTCCGGCAGCAGCGCCTGCGCCGTCGCCTGCGCCGCGGTACGCCGCGGGCTCGCCCACCGCGAGGTGACGATCGCCATGCCCGGCGGCGAACTGCGGATCTCGGTGGGCGCGGACTGGTCGATCCGCATGGCCGGGCCTGCCGTGGAGGTCTATGCCGGCGTGCTCAGCCCCGCCTTCGTCGAGGCTCTCGAGGCGGTGCGATGAAACGGATTCTCTACATCATCCTGGACGGGCTTGGTGACCAGCCGCATCCGGACCTGGGCGGGCTCACCCCGCTGGAGGCAGCGGCCACGCCGTACCTCGACCGTCTGGCGGCGGACGGCCGGCAGGGGACAGTGATCACCGTCGCCAAGGGCGTGGCGCCCGAGTCCGACGTCGCGGTGATGGCAATCCTCGGCTATGATCCGCTGCGCTACCATGCGGGGCGCGGTCCGCTGGAGGCGCTCGGCAGCGGACTGCGCTTCCGGGACGGCGATCTCGCCCTGCGCGGCAACTTCGCCGCGCTCGGCGAGGGCTGGACGATCACGGACCGCCGGGTCGGACGGAATCTGACGTCCGAGGAGGCCCAGGCACTGGCCGAAGCGGTCAACGCCGAGCTTCGACTGCGACAGGGACCGGCTGATGTCACCGTGCGCGCGACGATCGGTCACCGCTGCGCCGTCGTGTTCTATCCGCGCGAAGGGCGCCTCTCGGCGAAGATCTCTAACACCGACCCGGCCTATGCCCGGATGGAAGGGCTGGGTGTGGCCGTGGTCAACCCCGGGAACGAGGTGTTGGAGTGCACTCCCCTGGACGATTCCCCCGAGGCCTGGATCGCCGCAGAGCTGGTCAACGAGTTCACGCGGAAGAGCCGCGAGATCATGGACGGCCACCCGGTGAACCAGCGGCGGCGCGCCGAGGGGAAGCAGCCGGGCAACGCCATCCTGGTGCGGGATGCGGGTGACCACCTGCCCAGGGCGCCCTCCGTCAGGGAACGGTTCGGCATCGAGTTCGGCTGCTTCGTGGAGATGCCGGTGGAGCGCGGGATCGCCCGGCTCCTGGGGATGAGCATCATCGAGGTTCCCCCGAGCGCCGGGGATCGTGAGGGCGCCTACCGCACCTGGGCGCACCGGGCGGCGGAGGAGATCCGCCGCCACGGCGGCCTGTACCTGCACCTCAAGGGCCCGGATGAGCCGGGCCACGACGGAGACGCCGCCGCCAAGCGCGACGTCATCGCGCTCATCGACCGAGCCTTCTTTGGTGAGCTCCTCCCACGCCTCAACCGCGACGAGGTCCTGCTTGCCGTCACCGCGGACCACGCCACGCCCTGCGCGTTGCGCGGCCACTCCGCCGATCCGGTACCGCTGCTGATCGCGGGCCCGGGAGTGAAACCCGACGCCACCAGGACCTTCGGCGAGCGGGAGGCGGCCCAGGGGGACCTCGGCCTCCTCTTCGGCGTGGACATCATGCCGCTGCTGGCTGGTCTGGCGGAGAGCTGAGCGTTCCCTCAGATCGTCCGGGTCCGTGACGGCGCGTTGAGGCGGGCCCGGACCTTCTCGCTCGTCAGCTCGCGGAGCGCGTCGGCGGCGATCCAGCGCGCCGCTCGGGCGTCCAGTTTCCCGATCTCCTTCGCCACGGCGATCGCCCGACGGTTCAACGCCCGGTTGCGCTTGCCGATGTTGCGCAGCGCCCAGTTCACGGCTTTCCGGACGAAGTTCCGGTCGTCGGTCGCCGCGGCTTTGATCATCGGGAAGAACGGCTCGAAGTCCGCATCGGTCAGGCGCGTGTCCCACCAGGCCAGCTCCGCGATCAGGGAGAAGGCCGCCCGTTTGACGAACTCCCCGTCGCGCTTTGACCACTGGCGGATCTTCTTCATCACGAACGGCGTGTGGGCGATCAACGCCGAGACCTGATCGACGATGTCCCAGGAGTCGATGTCCTTCACCCACCGGTCGAGCTGTCGCTCCGTCACCTGAGCCGGATCCTCGATGAACGAGGCCAGGATCCGGGCCTCGTGGATCCCGGACGCCCACAGCTCCTGGGCGAGTTTGTGATCGGATCCGATCTCCTTCTTCAGTTTGCCCAGCTCCCAGATCGAGATGCCGAGGATCCGCGACTTCGGCGTGATCCCGAACCGGGCCATCCCGGCGACGTTGGCAGGGCTGCCCATCCAGGTGAGACGGGCGAGGACTTCCTTCGATGTCATGGTCACCGTTGCGTCCTCTCTCCGCCAGGGGATGGCGGGATGATTCTTGAACTCTTTCCCCGCTCCCTTGGAATCCGCGGAGGCGTCCATGAAGTGCGCGCGGCTATCCGCCATCGTCGTCATTCTGGGGCTGCTGCTCGGGCCGGTGCCGTCCGCCATCCCGCAGCAGCCCTCGCTCGTCGTCCTGCACTTCAACGACGACTACCAGCTCAGCGCAGTCGACGGCGGGAAGCTCGGTGGGTTGGACCGCCTGGCCGGGGTGGTGCGCCGGTACCGGGCGAGCGAGCCCTGCACGCTGCTGCTATTTGCCGGCGACCTCATCTCGCCCTCGGTGGAATCGTCGGTCTTCAAAGGGGCGCAGCTCATCGACGGATTGAACCTCCTCGGCGTGGACGCGGCCACATTGGGCAACCACGAGTTCGATTACGGGCCGACGGAGTTGCAGACACGCATTGCCGAATCGAAATTCCCCTGGGTTGTGGCCAACGTCTTCGTCGCCGGGGCGCGGCCGTTCCCCGGGACGCGGCTGTACGTCATCCGCAACCTCTGCGGTGCCAACATCGGCATCTTCGGACTGCTCACCCCCGAGACCGAGACCTCGTCATCGCCCGGGGCGACCTGGTTCGGAGATCCGACTGCCTCCGCCCGCGCCGTGGTCTCCGTGATGCGGCGGGCCGGAGCGGAGCGCATCATCGCGCTGACTCACCTGCGGGTCGAGGACGATGAGCGCATGCTCGCGGCCGTCCCGGAGGTAGATCTCGTCATCGGCGGGCACGAGCACGATCCGCTGACGCGCACCGTGGGCGGCCGCCTCATCGCCAAGGCCGGGTCGGACGCGAAGTGGCTCGGGGTCACGCGTCTGCCGCTGCGCGGAGCGCCGCGGGCCACCCACGAGCTCATCACCATCGACGAGAAGACGCCGGCCGACCCGGCGATGGCTGCGCTGCTCAAGCGCTACGCCGACCAGCTGGCCAGGGACCTGGAGGTCGTGATCGGCGAGACGACGGCGCCTCTGGACGCCCGCAATCAGACGGTGCGCCAGCAGGAGTCGGCGCTCGGCAACTACATCGCCGATGTCATGCGCGCCGCGATGAACGCCGACGTGGCGATCACCAACGGCGGCGGGATTCGGACGAACGCGCTCTTCCCGCCGGGACCGATCCGGCGGCGCGATGTCTTCGCCTGGCTGCCGTTCGGCAACGTCATCGTGAAGGTGGCACTGCGCGGGGCGGCGCTCCGCTCGGCGTTGGAGAACGGGGTCAGCCAGTGGCAGCAGGTCGGCGGCCGCTTCCCGCAGGTCTCGGGTCTCACCTACAGCTTCAACCCGGATCGCAACGTCGGTTCGCGCATCCTGGAGATCCGCGTGGGAGGACGGCCCCTCGACGACGCGGCCACCTACACCGTGGCGACGAACGACTTCATGCTGCGCGGCGGCGACGGCTACGCGATGCTGGCCGCGGGCGAGGTGCTGGTCAGCGCGGCCGGCGGCCCGTTGATGGCGACGGCCGTCATCGAGGCCGTGCAGCGCGTCCGGGTGATCAGCCCGCGTCTGGAAGGCCGCATTACGATCTCCCGGTAGCGAAGCGTATACATCCGTGGACGACCGGACGACGGTGCGCGAGCTGAAGAGGCTGGTGGCCCGGTTCGTGCGCCAGCGAGACTGGGAACAGTTCCACACGCCCAAGAACCTCTCGATGGGGATGGCGGTAGAGGCGGCAGAGCTCATGGAGCTCTTCCAGTGGCACGACGCCGAGGGGAGCGCGGCGCTGATGACCCGTGCCCGCGCCCGCCGGGCCGCGGCGGAGGAGCTGGCCGATGTGCTGATCTACGGCCTGGCCTTCGCCAACCGCGCCGGCATCGACGTCGCCGGAGCAATCCGCAAGAAGCTGTCCAGGAACCGGCGCAAATACCCGGTGCGGAAGTTCCGGGGCCGGTTCTGAGGAGGCTAGAGCAGCCCCTCGGAGACAGCGAGGGCGATGATGAGCATCCCCCACATCAGCTTGAAGCCGCTCGCATAGTCCGCCTGCGTGATCGCGATCGTACGCGGTCCGCGGCGCTCGACCCCGGGGAACAGCGTGGCCAGGTGCGCGGGCGACGTGCGCTTGAAGTCCACCTCGAAGGTCACGGGCGGGTTCACCTTGTAGGGCTTGATGCGGCCGCCCCGCACCGCCTCGACCGCCTGGCGCGCGCGTTCGCGGATGAGCTCCTGCGCTTTCTTCGGGGTGAGGCTCAGGCCGACGAACCGGTCGAGGGCTTCCTTGACGGGCGCGGTGACCACGCCCGGAAGACGGCGCTCAGCGTCGGCGCAGACCTGATTGTCGCCGGTGACGAGCGCGACCGGGACATTGAACGCACCGGCCAGGCCGGCGTTGACCGCGGCTTCGTCGACCGGCTCCCCGTTCAGCCGGACCTCGTAGACGAACCGCCCGAGATAGGTGTGGTTCATGATGCCGTCCCCGCCGCCTTCGCGCTGGTGGTAGCCGACGAAGAACGCCGCGTCGAAGCCGCGGTCGATGCCCTCCAGCTGTCCAAAGATCTTGTTGCTGCCGCTGATCAGCCGCGCCCCCGGATGCAGCTCCTCGACCATGATGTTCGTCATGGGCCCGTGGCCGTCGCTGACCACGACCTCCGTGGCGCCGCCGCCCAGCGCGCCTTCGATCGCGGCGTTCGCCTCGTGCGTCATCAACCGCCGGAACCGGTCGTAATCCTTCTCCCCGGGCTGGACGTGCTTGCCCACCGCCGCGCCCGTGATCCCTTCCATATCCACCGAGATGTAGACCCGCACGTGTGATCGCCTCCTTCGGAAGCGGGATTTCACCGGACGGAGGAGGGGCCCTTCGAGGAAGACGCCTGAGCCTGGGCGAACCAGGGCATAACCCGGACGCCGGAGAGATTCGGCGCGGGGGAGCGCGTCGGCAGGATCCATTCCGTGGGACGGGGGGACGGGTTCGTGCGGGCGATCGCGGTCGCAGGCGTCGCGCTGGCCATCCTGGCAGGCCTTCCTTTGAGCCCCACAGGCGCGCAGGATCCGACGGTGAAGGTCGGCGCCGACGCGGTGCTGGCGGACGGCTGCGCACTGGCCGGGCGCCGGATCGGGCTCGTCACGCACTACGCCGGTACCACCAGCGACGGCCAGCTCACGATGCACGCCCTGGCCCGCGGAGAGGGCGTCGAGATCGGAGCGCTCTTCGCCCCGGAGCACGGGATCGACGGCAGCTACGACGCGGGCGCGCGGGTCCGCACCGTGAGTCGCGGCGACACGCCGGTCTACAGCCTGTACGGCGGTGTCTTCCAACCCACCCGCCGGATGCTCTCCCGCGTGGACACACTGGTGGTGGATCTGCAGGACGCGGGCGTACGGCCGTTCACCTACGCCTCCACGATGGCCCTGGTCATGCGCGCCGCCGCGGATTCGGGGAAACCCGTCGTGATCCTCGATCGCCCCAACCCGCTTGGAGGCCTGATCGTCGACGGCCCCGTCCTCGAGCCCCCGCTCAGCTCGTTCATCGGTCTGTATCCGATCCCGTACGTCCACGGGATGACGCTTGGTGAGCTGGCGACGCTCTACAACAGGGCGTTCGGGATCAACGCCAGACTCACCGTCGTCCGCATGCAGGGGTGGGAACGGCCGATGATCTGGGCGGACACGGGGCTGCCCTGGGCTGCACCGTCGCCCGGCCTGATCGACCCGGACATCGCGCCCTACTACGCCGCCACCGGTCCCTTTGAGGGCACCAACGTCTGGAACGGGGTCGCCACCGACTCCAGGTTCCGCGTGGCTCTGGCCCCGTGGATCGACGCTCCCCGGCTGGCGGAGCGGTTGAACCGTTACAATCTCCCCGGGGTCCGCTTCAGCCCGTCCGCGGTTCCCTATCCCCATAATGGTGAAGTGTACCAGGGCGTGCGGCTGCACGTGACCGACCCGCGCGTGTTCAGGCCGTCCACGACGTCGGTGTACATCCTGGCGGAGATCCGGCGGATGCACGGGGACAAATTCCGGTTCCGCCTGTCTCGCCGCGCCCCGCACCTGTTCGACCTGATCTGGGGCACCCGCCAGGTCCGCCTGGCTCTGCAGCGCGGGGAGCCGGCGGAGAAGATCGTCAAGGCCTGGCAGCCGGGCCTCACCCGCTTCATGCGCCTGCGCCGGCAGCACCTGCTTTACGAGTAGCGCCGCGGAAGTAGCCGCCGCCACCTGAGCCCGGCCGGCTCCCCCGCATGGCGCTGCGGCCAGCGGTGGGGAGTGGAACGGCGGCTCCCCGTTCGTTACAATTTCCCTGGGTACGACACGTCCATTCCACGGACGTGGCTCCGGCGCCGGGCGGCCGCCCCACCCCCGGTGTTGTCATGAGTGGGGTCTCCACGCTTGCCGGGAGGTCGAACATGAGGCATCTCTCGTGGGTAATCATCGTTGCCGTGGCGGTCCTCATCGCGACGATGCCCGTGACGGTCGCCGCCGGATTCCGGGGGCTCGGCTTTTCAACTCCGTTTCCTTCCCAGACCGTCCGGGCCGACGAGACGCAGACCCTGGTCCTGACCCTGAAGAACTTCGGCCTGCCTCCCCAGGTGGTCGCGCTTCGAGTGCTCGACGCACCGCGCGGCTGGAAGCTCACCTTCCTGGGCGCAGGCCGGCCGATCACCTCTGTCTACGTCGCGCCGGATCAGGAGGCGACGGTGACGCTGCGCCTTGAGCCTCCCGAACGTCTCCGTCCCGGCGCCTATCGCTTCCGGCTGCTGGCGCAGGGGCAGGACGGCCAGGCCGTGCTGCCTCTGTCTCTGACGCTGGGGACGGTTGCGCCGCGGCGGCTGTCCCTGGAGGCGGAGCTCCCCGTGCTCCGGGGGGCGCCCACGGCAAGCTTTCGCTACCGCCTGACCCTGCGCAACGAGAGCGATCAGGACGTGCTGGTGAACATCGACGCGCAGGCGCCGCGTGGGTTCCAGGTGACCTTCTCACTCTTTGGCCAGCAGGTGGCGAGCGTGCCGCTCAAGGCCGGGGAATCCCGCGATATCGACGCCGAGGTCTCTTTGCCCCCACGTGCGCCGGCCGGGATGTATCCCATCGCCGTCCGCGCCGCCAGCGGCGACGCGCGGGCCTCCGTGCAACTGACGATGGAGATCACCGGGCGGCCCGAGCTCACCGTCACCGCGCCGGAGGGCCGGCTCTCCGGCCGGGCCTACGCGGGACGGGACAGTCCCCTGAAGGTGATTCTGAAGAACACCGGCAGCGCGCCGGCACGCAACGTGTCGCTCTCGTCCTTCCCGCCCTCGGGGTGGGAGGTGACGTTTGCGCCGGAGCGCGTTGAGGAGATTGCTCCCAACGCCGAGGCAGAAGTCACGGCGACCGTCCGGCCCTCGCCGAAGGCGCTGACGGGGGACTACATGGTCTCGATGACCGCCTCCAGCGGAGACGTCTCGTCCTCCGCGGACTTCCGCATCACCGTGTCTACGTCCACCCTGTGGGGGCTGGTCGGAGTCCTGGTCGTGGCGGCGGGGTTGGGCGTCGTCACGTTCGTTGTCAACCGCTTCGGGCGCCGATGAGCACGCCGGTCATCGTCGCCGAGGGGCTGACCAAGCGTTATGGGACGGTGCTGGCGGTCGATCACCTCTCCCTGACCCTCCGGCAGGGCGAAGTCTTCGGGATGCTGGGCCCCAACGGCTCGGGGAAGACCACCACGATCCTGATGCTGCTCGGTCTCACCGACCGGACGGAGGGGAACGTCAGCGTCCTCGGGGACGATCCGTCGCGCCGCCCCCTCGCCGTCAAACGGCGCGTCGGGTATCTGCCGGATTCCGTGGGTTTCTACGATGAGCTCACGGCGCGGGAGAACCTCACCTATACCGCGCGCCTCAACGGGCTCTCGCGCCGCGAGGGCGAACAGCGCATCGACGCGGCGCTGGCAGGGGCCGGACTCACCGCCGTGGCCGACCGGCGTGTCGGCACCTTTTCCCGCGGGATGCGCCAGCGCCTGGGGCTGGCGGACGTGCTGATCAAGCGTCCGGAGATCACGATCCTGGACGAGCCCACGGCGGGACTCGATCCGGAGGCCGCGCTGGAGTTCCTGGAGTTGATTCGAACGCTGAAAGGGCAGGGGATCACCGTGCTCCTGTCCTCGCACCTGCTGCATCAGGTCCAGGCCGTCTGCGACCGCGTCGGTCTGTTCTCCCAGGGCCGCATGGTGCTGGAGGGGTCCTTCGAGGTGCTGGCCGATCGCGTCCTGGGGGGAGCCTACCGGATTATCGTGGAGGCCGGCGGGGACACGCTGACGCCGGCCCTGACCGCGGTGCCGGGAGTGCGTGCGGTGCGGGTGGAGCGCCCGGGCGTCTACCATCTGGACGCGCAGGTCGACTGCCGCGCCGAGGTGGCGCGGACGCTGGTGCAGCGCGGCGCGGCGCTCACCGGCCTGTCGCTGGTGCGCCCCACCCTGGACGAGATCTACGCGCGCTACTTCCAGGAGGCGCGGGCGTGACGCGCGAGGGATCGCCCTGGACGGGGCTGTGGGCGGTCACGCTGAAGGAGCTGGCCGATCACCTCAGCAGCATCCGGATGCAGCTGCTGGAGGGTCTGATCTTCCTCACCGCCATCGGCTCGGCGTACGCCGCGGCGCAGGAGCTGCGGGCCACCGTGGCGGAGGATCCGTTCCTCTACCTGAAGCTCTTCACCACGGCGCGCGAGCCGTTGCCGTCGTTCATTGCGTTTCTGGGTTTCCTGATCCCGCTGGTGGCGATCGCGCTCGGCTTCGACGCCGTCAACGGCGAGCACAACCGGCGGACCCTGAGCCGCATCCTGTCGCAGCCCATCTACCGCGACGCGGTGCTGCTGGGCAAGTTCCTCGCGGCGCTGGCCACCATCGCCCTGAACCTGCTGGCCCTGTGGCTGCTGGTCACCGGGCTCGGCCTGCTGCGCCTGGGCGTGGTTCCGAGCGGCGAGGAGGTCGCGCGCGGCCTGCTGTTCCTGCTGGCCACGCTGGGCTACGCCGGGATCTGGCTGGCGCTGGCGATGATGTTCTCCGTCATCTTCCGCCAGCCCGCCACCTCCGCCCTCGCCTCGATCGCCGTCTGGCTGTTCGTGGCCGTCTTCTGGGACATCCTCGTCGGCCTGGTCGCCGGGGTGGTGCGGCCCGTCGAGGGCGGCAACCCCTTCGCCGAACTGGCGCAGACGCGCCTGCGCCTGGGGCTGGCCCGGCTGTCGCCGAATACGCTGTACGCCGAGGTCCTGCTGGTCCTGCTGAACCCCCAAGTCCGCTCCCTCGGCCCGGTCTTCCTGGCCCAGCTGGAAGGCGCGGTGCTGGGTACGCCGCTGCCGCTGGGGCAGAGCCTGCTGCTGGCCTGGCCGCAGCTCACCGGCCTGCTCGCCGCCACGCTGGTCCTGTTCGCCGGCGGCTACGTGCTCTTCCAGCGGCAGGAGGTGCGGGCGTGAGGGGACGCGGCGGGCCGGACGGCCTCAGGCTGCGGTCGAGTCCGTGCGCTCCAGGCCGGGGTGCTAATTGGCCGCTAGAGCCTCCGCCGCGGGGAGCCGGCGGAGAAGATCATCAAGGCCTGTCAGCCCGGCCTCACCCGCTTCATGCGGCTGCGTCAGCAGTCCCTTCTTTGACGAATAGGTGAGACGGGCCCTCGCCATTCTCAGCGCGGCCTTCTTTCTCGTCATCGCCCCAGGGAATTAGTCGTTCGTCCGCCCATCTGGTCGGTTCGGCTCATTCTTAGGTACATCGCTTGTGGAAGATACGGGGTTCCACCGATGACCGTCCACACGCCGGGGGCTAAGATCGCCTTCACCGGGCAGGCGCCGGGTGCGCCAATCTCGCTCGGCAAAGGGACGGGAGAAGAGATGTTTCGAAAACTGACCATCCTGGCCATGGTTCTGGCAATGGCGCTCCCGGTGATGGCGATGCCTGATCCGGGACCGGGAGGATCATCGGGAACGAGTGTCGTGATCCCGGCGGTCGCCACGGCCCAAGAGGCCATGTCGGCCTTCACGCCCGCACAGTTGAAGTGGCAGGCCGCTCCGCCCTCGCTGCCCCCTGGCGCCCAGATCGTCGTTCTCGAAGGCAACCCGGCGCAGGCGGTCCCCATCACTATGCGCCTCAAGTTCCCGGCCGGTTACGTGATCGCGCCCCACTACCATCCGGCGCTGGAGCATGTCACGGTGCTGTCGGGGCGCTTCTTCATCGCCATGGGCGAGACGCTGGACAAGTCCAAGGGCACAGCCCTCGGCCCCGGGAGCTTTGTCGTGATGCCGGTGGGGATGCGTCACTACGCCTGGACGACGGCGGAGACCATCATCCAGCTCCATAGCGTCGGGCCCTGGGGGATCACTTATGTCAACCCGGCGGACGACCCGCGGGGAAGCGGAAGCCGGGGTATCGTGGCTCCAAGGTGTACAATCTGGGCACGAACCACACCTGGAAAGGGCAGGCGGAGATGGGCATCCAAGCCATCGGGCACCTACGGATTCCGTGTCCGCGATTCGTCGGGCGTGAAGCGGAGCTTCTCTGGCTGCAGGAACGTCTGGAAGAAGCCCGCCGCAGCCATGGCGCCTTCGTCTTTCTTGCCGGAGAGGCCGGCATCGGCAAGACTCGCCTCGTTGGCGAACTGGCCATCCGCGCGCGGGAACGCGAGGTCTCCGTTCTCGAGGGCAAGTGCTCCGTCTTCGACGCCCCCCTCCCGTACGCACCCTTGAGGGAAGCCCTCCGCGGTATCGTCCACGTCCGAGGTCTGGAAGAGACCGCCAGGATACTCGGTCCTCACATCTCCGAGATCATGAAACTGGTCCCGGAGCTCGCCCACGTCATCCCGGCCCCGCAGCCGAGCCCTCGCCTCACTCCCGCCGAAGAACGAAGTCGCCTCTTTGAGAGTCTTTACCTTGCGCTGCGCCAGATGGCCACCGACGTTCCGGTCATCCTTGCGCTCGAGGACGTGCACTGGGCTGATCCGGCGACCCTGAGTTTCCTCCATGTCCTGGCGCGGCGTTTGGCGCGTGATCGATGGCTCGTCCTCGCCACCTATCGCCCGGAGGAACTGGACCGGGCAACAGACATGCAACGACTGCGTCAGGAGCTGTTACGCGAACGGCTGGCCGAGGAGTTGCCCCTCGCCCCTCTCGACCCGGCCGAAACGGGGACGATGGTAGAGGCCGTCCTTGGTCCCCTGGCCCCCTCACCGGGCGGGTTCGCGGAATGGGTGCACACCTTCGGTGACGGCAACCCCTTCTTTATTGAAGAGATCCTTCGCGCAGTGGTTGAGAGTGGAGACGCGCATCTGCTCCGGCTAGACGTCCAGGCTTTGGGCACCCTCCCCGTGCCGTCTACCGTGCGAGAGATGATTCTGGCCCAAGTCGGCCAGCTCGAGGGACCCTCTCGGGCCGTCCTTGCTGCGGCGGCCGTCCTGGGACGCACTTTCGACCTGGATGCGCTGCAACATGTGACATCCGTTGCCGGCGAAGCATTCACGCGGGCTTTCATGCCGCTCCTGACGCTGCATCTGCTGAAGGCAGACCAGACTCCTCTCCGGTACGGATTCCGTCACCACCTCATCCGGGAGGTGATGCTCGAGGCCCTTGCGCCGGACGAGCGACGTCGGCTGCACCAACATGCCGGTGAGTTTCATGAGGGGGCAGCGGCGCCGTCGTCGCTGCTCGCCAACCATTTCCGGGCGGCGGGCGATACAGCCCGGATGGTACGCTACGCGCTGGCCGCGGCGAAGGAAGCCGACGGCGTGTGCGCGTACGAAGACGCGGCACGTTACTACGCAGTTGTCCTCGCCGCTCTGCCGGAAGGTGAGACCGAAAACCGCATTGCTGCGGCCGAGGGATGGGGCGATGCGCTGTTTCATGCCGGAACGCTTGAGAACGCCGTGACCGCATACACACGGATGAGTCACATAGCGGAATCCGCGACGATGCCCCGGGAGATGATCAGGGCGTGGCGGAAGCTCGGTCGGACGCAGAACGAGCTGGAGCTGGGGTCGGGACTGCCGTCATGGGAGAAGGCACTCGCTGTCCTCACGGGAGTCGACTATCCCGCCGAGGAGGCGATGATCCGCGAGCAGGCCTCGAAAGTCGCCTTCCTCACCGGGCAGTTCGACCGGGGGATTGCAGAAGCGGAGGCGGCCCTCGCCGCAGCCATCCGCGCGGGAGACAAAGGCGCGCAGAGCCGAGCCTACAAGAGTCTGGCTCTGAACCTCCAGGCCGCTGGCCGCATGGACGGCGTCGGCGAATACCTGAAGCGTGCTCGCGATCTTGCCGTGGAAGCGGGCGACCTCGAGGCCGAGTTGAAAGCGCTCAACGACGTGGGCAACTTCGCCATGGATGAGGGGAGGTTCGATGAGGCGCGCGCCGCACTGGAACGAGGTGCGGCACTGGTGGAGAAGGTCGGAGCCTTGCCGACGCTGCTCCTCCCGATCGGCTCGCTGGCTGAACTTGCCATCTACGAGGGACGGTGGGATGAGGCGGAAAGCCTGCTCCGAAAGACGACGGGCATTCTCGCCGAACGCCACAATCAGGTGTGGCCCTACGCGTCGGATGCGGCATCGCTCGCACTGGTACGTTTTCTCCGGGGACACGCTGAGGACGCCGCCGTGCTGCTCGACGACGCCCAGCGATCTGCCGAGGCCGGATCAGACTCCTGGTCGCTTACCCTCATCGATGGCGTGCGTGCGCGTATGGCCCTTAGGGATGGCGAGCCGGACCGGGCGAGGGTGATCCTCGCCGCGGCTCTTGAGCGTGGCGGTGTTCCTGCCTGGGAGCTGGCGAAGTCCCATCTCCTGCTGGCTGAGGCCTGGGTTGCGTCAGGACAGAGCGACGAGGCTGCGGCTGAGCTGGAACTGGTGCTCGCCCAGCGCCCCGCCGCCTTTCTGTTCCCAAGGATCCAGCTCGTGCGTGGCCGCATCGCCGCGGCTGGCGGCGACCTGAGCAGCGCCGCAGCGGTCTATCGCGCGGCGCTGAGTACACCTGAGGGCGCGCGCCAGCCCTATGAGGCAGCGCTGCTCCGCCTGGATCTGGGGCTCTGTCTCCTTCGACGCGGAGATCGGGGGGATCGCCGTGAGGCCCGGTCGCTCCTCCTCGCTGCGGCGGCCGGGTTCGAGGCGTTGGGAGCAGGACCGGACGCCATCCTGGCGCGGCAGGCGGTGCAGCGGATCAGCGGCCGCAAGCCGTCTGGGACAACTCTCACCGAGCGCGAGCGCGAAGTCCTCACCCTCCTGGCCGAGGGGTTGAGCAACGCGTCCATCGCCGCGCGTCTGTACATCTCGGAACGCACCGTCGAAGTCCACGTGAGCCACATCCTGGGGAAACTCGGCATCCAGACACGCACACAGGCCGCAGCCTGGGCGGCGAAGCATCTTGCCCCTCCTGCCCAGAAGTCTGTCCCTCAGTAGCGGCGCTTCCTGCCGGCAGTAAGAGATTACCCGTCGGCTTGACCGCGGCGGCTGTGTTTGGTACTGTCTATGCCGCTGGCTTCAAAGGAGGCGCATCGATGATCAGGATTCGCCGAGATGGTGCGCGGACCCGACCGGGTGCGCCTCGTGACCTGTAAGTAACCGCCACCGCTGTCGTGGCGGCCACGGGGACGGACCGGTTCCCGTGGCCGTTTGCATTTCCGCACTGCGCCCTTCCGGTTCGAACAGCGTCGTCGAAATCCAGGAGTCTGTATGGCTGTTTCGTACGCCCAACATCGCCGGTTCCTCCTGACCTACCTGCAGCCGCAGCGGGTGCGGGTCCTCCTGCTCGCTGTGCTGCTGCTCGGCAGCATCGGGCTGCAGCTGCTCATGCCCCAGATCCTGGCCCGGTTCATCGACCTGGCCCGGGGCGGCGTGGCGCCGGAGGTGCTGGCGCGCCTGGCCGCGGTGTTCCTGGGCGTGGCGCTCACCGGGAATCTCGTCTCGGCGCTCTCAGTCTACGCCAGCGAGAACGTCGGCTGGACGGCGACCAACAAGGTGCGGGAAGATCTGGCCCTGCACTGCCTGCGCCTGGGCCTGCCGTTCCACAATGCGAAGACGCCGGGGGAGATGATCGAGCGCGTGGACGGCGACGTCACGCAGCTCTCGGCCTTCTTCTCGCAGTTCGTGATCAAGGTCCTGGGCAACGTCGCGCTGCTCGCGGGGATCCTGGTGCTGCTGTACCGCGCGGACTGGCGCGTGGGGATCGTCTACACCGCGTTCACCGTGACGACCCTGCTCCTCCTGCGCCGGCTGATGGAGGCGGCCATCCCGGTCTTCAAAGAGGCCCGCCAGGCCGGGGCCATGCTGCTCGGCTTCCTCGAGGAGCGGCTCTCCGGCACCGAGGACATCCGCGCCAGCGGCGCCGTATCGTACGTGCTGCGCCGGCTGTCCGAGGCCCTGCGCAACCAGCTGGAGAATTCGCGCCGGGCGTGGCTGCGCGGGACGATGATGTGGGCGACCACCGCGGTGCTGCTGGCCGTCGGCAGCGCGCTGGCCTTCGGCATGGGGGCATGGCTGCTGCGCCGGGGGTTGATCACGGTGGGAACGGTGTATCTCTTCTTCCACTATACGGAGATGCTGCGGCGGCCCCTGGAGCAAATCACGCGGCAGATGCAGGAGCTGCAGCGGGCCAGCGCCAGTATTTCCCGCGTCGGCGACCTGCTCGGCCTGCAGAGCGCGACCAGGGACGGCACCGGCCGGCTGCCCCGCGGAGCGCTTGCCGTGGACGTCGACGGCGTCTCCTTCGGGTACGTGGAGGACGATCTCGTCCTGCGCGACATCTCCTTTCACCTGGAAGCCGGCCGGGTGCTGGGCCTGCTCGGTCGCACAGGCAGCGGCAAGACGACGATCGGCCGGCTGTTCGTGCGGTTCTACGATCCCACCGCGGGTACCGTCCGATTGGGCGGGACCGACGTCCGCGGCGTTCCGCTCGATGACCTGCGCAGCCGCGTGGGCCTGGTCACGCAGGACGTGCAGCTGTTCCATGCCTCGGTGCGCGACAACCTGACCTTCTTCAATCCGGGCATCCCGGACGCGCGGATCGGCGACGTGCTGCGCGAGCTCGGCCTGCTGGACTGGATGGAATCCCTCCCGCGGGGTCTGGATACCCAGATCGGTCCCCGGTCGCTGTCGGCCGGGGAGGCGCAGCTGCTGGCGTTCGCCCGCGTGTTCTTCAAAGATCCGGGGCTGGTGATTCTGGACGAGGCCTCCTCGCGGCTCGATCCGGCCACCGAGCAGCTCGTCGAGCGGGCGGTCGCCGCGCTGCTCCGAGGCCGCACCGCGATCGTCATCGCCCACCGCCTGGGAACGGTGCAGCGGGCGGACGAGATCCTCATCCTCGAAGACGGCGCGGTCCTCGAGCACGGACCGCGGGCTCAGCTCGCGGCCGATCCGGCCTCACGGTTCGCCTCGCTGCTGCGCACAGGGCTGGAAGAGATGCTGGCATGAGCACGTGGCGCGTGCTCTGGCGATTGCTGACGTATCAGCCGTGGTCGTATGCCTGGAACATGGTGCTGTGGACCGCGTTCTGGCTGACCCCGCTCCTGATGGGGCTGGTCACCCGCGCGGTCTTCAACGCGATCACCGGCGGGGAGACCGCGGGATGGGGACTGTGGAGCCTGCTCGCCCTGCTGGCCGGCGTGGCCCTGGGACGCGTGGCGATCAACGTCCTCGGCGTCGATGCCTGGGCGACGTTCTTCTTCAACCGGGCGGGGCTGCTGCGGCGCAACCTCCTCGAGAGTATTCTCAGCCGGCCTGGGGCACGGGCGCTGCCCGACTCGCCGGGCGAGGCGATGAGCCGCTTCCGCGACGACGTCGATGAGCTGCTGAAGCTCGTCGAGATGACGGTGGACGGCGTCGGGATCGTCCTTTCCGGATTCGTCGGCGCGGCGATCATGTTCCGGATCGAGCCGTTCATCACGACCGTCGTGCTGCTGCCGCTCATGGCCATCGTCGCCGTCGTGGCCCTGCTGCGCCAGCGGATCCTCCGCTACCGGCGGGCGGCGCGGGAAGCGGCGGGGCGGGTCACCGACCTGATCGGCGAGATGTTCGGCGGGGTGCAGGCGGTCAAGGTGGCCGTGGCCGAGGAGCACGTCATCGGCCACTTCCGCATCCTGAACGAGGAGCGCCGTCGGGCCTCGCTCAAAGACAGCCTGCTGACTGAGCTGCTGGGCGCGGTGTTCTGGAGCTCGATCAACCTGGGCACCGGCCTCATCCTGCTCCTGGCCGGCCGGTCCATCCGCACGGGTGCGTTCACTGTCGGTGACTTCGCCCTCTTCGTCTTCTACCTGGGACTCGTCACCGAGGGCATGACCCTCATCGGCAACTTCTCGGCGCGGTACCGTCAGGCCGGCGTCTCTGTGCAGCGCCTGGTCGAGCTGCTGCAGGGCGAACCGCCGTCGCGCCTCGTCGAGCACAAGCCCATTCACCTGACGGGCACGCTCCCGGAGGCCCCGATCCCCGAGCGGATCGACGAGGATCGACTGGAGCGCCTGGACGTGCAAGGGTTGACCTATCTCGATCCGGCGACGGGGCGGGGGATCCAGGACGTCAGCTTCAGCCTGCGTCGCGGGTCCTTCACCGTGGTCACCGGGCGCATCGGTTCCGGGAAGAGCACGCTTGTGCGCGTGCTCACCGGTCTGCTGCCCAAAGATGCCGGCGAGATCCACTGGAACGGCACGCTCGTGGAGCGTCCCGCCGTGTTCTTCGTGATGCCGCGGGCAGCGTACATTCCCCAGGTGCCGCGCCTCTTCAGCGAGGCACTCCGGGACAACGTGCTCTTCGGACTCCCCGCGACCCGCGCGGATCTGCCGGGGGCGGTGTGGTCGGCGGTCATGGAGCGCGACGTCGAGATGCTGGAGAAGGGTCTGGAGACGGTGGTCGGTCCCCGGGGGGTGAAGCTCTCCGGCGGCCAGATCCAGCGCACCGCGGCCGCGCGCATGTTCGTGCGTAATCCCGACCTGCTGGTGATCGACGATCTGAGCTCGGCCCTCGACGTGGAGACTGAGCGCACGCTGTGGGAGCGTCTCTTCGCCCTCGACGACGTGACCTGCCTGGCGGTCAGCCACCGGCGGGTGGCATTGCGCCGCGCCGACCACATCATCGTGCTGAAGGAGGGCCGGATCGAAGCGGAGGGCGCGCTCGACGACCTGCTCCGGCGCTCGCCCGAGATGCAGCGTCTGTGGAAGGGCGATGCCCGGGAGGATTCGGCTCCGGCGAAGGCAACTGCCAAGTAAATGGTCCCCGCGATTGCCCTGCTCTTTGCGTTCGGCTTCTACGCCGTGACCGTTTCCGCCGTCCGCCGCACCCGACGCCTGATCGGCCGGAGCCCGATCGTGTTCGTTCCGTCGGGAGGCGTGGAGATGAAACTCTCCGCCGCCCTGATGCTCGCCTTCCCGGCCGTGCTCGTGGCCTCCACGCTCCTGCCCGAGGTGCGATGGTTCCGTCCGGTGATGCAGTCGCCCGCATTCACGGCCGTCGCGGCCGTCCTCTTCGCCGGCGGTCTCGTCCTGCAGCGCGCGGCGATCTGGCGGCTGGGCCCCGCGTTCCGCATCGGGATCGACCCCACCTCCCGGGAGGCGCTCGTCCGGGACGGGCCGTACCGGTACCTGCGCCATCCGATCTACGCTTCGTTCATCGCGTACTATCTCGCCGCGTGGCTGCTGCAGCCGAGCCTGCTCTTCGGTGTGGTCACGCCGCTGGCCGTGCTGCGCATCTACTACCAGGCCACGCTGGAGGAGCGGATGATGCTGGCGCGGCATGGCGCCGCCTACGCCGCGTACGCCAGGACCACGAGCCGGTTCATCCCCTTCGTGTGGTGAGGTATCCCGGTCGGAAAGGAGGACGTGTCATGAAGTGGGTGACGCGCAAGAACGCCAAGGTGGACCGTATCGCCTGCCCGTGGCTGGTCCGCCGCTTCGTCGATCCCGCCGCGGAGTTCCTGTACGTCCCGCTGGAGGACGTCGCTCGCGTCGCCGCCCGCGACGGCGCGATCCCGTTCGACGTCGCCGACGTGGAGCTCGGCCACGTCGAGGGGCGCTGCAGCTTCGAGTCGATCCTGCGCAAGTACGACCTGCGGGATCCGGGTCTGCTACTGCTGGGGCGCATCGTGCACGGCGCCGACATCCCCCAGGACATCGCCATCGAGCCGGAGGCCGCGGGGCTGCGCGCCGTCGCGCACGGGTTCGCGACGATCTACGGCGACCGGGACCACGAGAAGCTCGAGGCGCAGATGCCGGTCTACGACGCTCTCTACGCCTGGTGCCGCGAGCGCGTGAACGCCCCGGCGTGATCCAGCCGAGCCCGGCCGCAGCCGGCCTAGCGGCTCACCTCGTCGTCTGCGGGAGGCGGCGGTGGCGGGTTCTGCATGGCGCGGAACTCCGTCCGGACATAGCCCGCAAGTCGCCGCCCCAGGTCATCGACGACGTCGTGGACCAGTCGAGGATCGATGTTTTCCGCCGGAGTGTAGACGATGACCGGAACATTACGGCGGATGCAGGGGAGGTTCAACCGGCGTTCCGCCTGGAGAATGCCCTGCCACCGGATCGTCTCACCGGTCACCACCGAGGCATCGACGAACAACCAGGCCATCTGCCAGGCTGAGCAACTGACCTGGTTGGTCTTCGGATCGACGTACACGCGGACCGACGCCGGGCCGAGGCCGTGCCGGACCACGGTCATGCGCACGATGGCGTCGGCGTTCGCCGTGGGCTCGACGAGGGTCAGGTGCGGCAGCAGCCGGCGAATCCGCGAGGAGGCTTCACCCCGGAGCAGGCCGGCCACGGGCTGAGGGTCGTACGGCATATCCGCCGCGACGACGGCCACCGTCTTGATCCCCTGCAGATCCGCCTCCGGCGGCACATTCACGGAGACCGGTTCGCAGGCCGCCGCCAGGAGCCCGGCGACAATCAGGGTGACGACTCGGAGCCCCACCGCCTCTCACCTCGCCGCCCCTTCAGTCCTTCCGCTTCCGGCCTTGCCCGGGGGAGCGCGTCCAAGACGTGGTGCTCCCTTGTGATACGGTGATCACTGGTGAATCGTTCGCCTGGTCACGGGTCTGACCCCGACGGGAGAGAGCACGGAGGCCCGATGTCGAACTGCGCTGATATGACGCTCCGCGTGCCTGATCGGCTGACCCTGCTGGCATCGGGATCGGCAGTCGGCGGGAGCAGATCCGCGGCGCCTTCGGTGAGCTGGCCGAGCGTGCGCTACAGGGTCCGACCGAGGTGTGGGCGTACCCGTCACAGGGGATCGTCTTCAACGTCGCGGTCAGCGCGTTCATCCTTTTTGCCACGCTTTTCTCGCTGTACGGCGGTTCTTGGAATGCACTGGAGGCAATTTCCCATGCTCGCGGATCGTTTCGGGCGCGTTCGGGGGAATCAAAGTAATCGGGCCGCTCTACGCCGGGACAGGTTTTGTCCTCGGCCATAAGTGGCCGACCCGATGGTTGGCGACAGGAGGAGGTCTTCTTTGAGTCTCACCTCTACCAACTTGGGGTCAGTGCCTCCAATCTATTGCGGAATCCACCATCACTCGTCACAAGAAGGTCTGCGACAGTCGTGCTATAGAGTTCCACGAGATACACATCGTCGTCCGGGAGTTGGGCACGGACCTGCTCGGATAAGGGGACGAGTTCTGGGTTGTCCGCCTTGAGGCATTTCAGGGGGTCGCTGAGTATCAAGCCGGGAAGGAACTTGCTGATTAGCCTCAGGGCTGGCTCCGATTCCCTCATGAGCGAGTAGGCTTTGCTGGCCCATGAACTTCCCGTTTAGAACTGCTATCCTATCGCAGCGTTCTCTTATCTTCTCGAGCAAACGCAGAGCAACTCCCGTGACGGGGTGCGGCCACCCGCGGCCGGACGGGATTAAACTTCACGATCACCTCGTACACATCAGGCCCCTCTGAGGAATCAAATGCCCTGCACTTCTTCAGCCAAGCCTGAAGGCTCCTGTGCAGCGCACGAACGCGAGTTGGCGTTGTTCTGATTCGCAGTTGAGCCCATGCGGCTGGGCGCCTGTCGCCCCCCGCAAGACCTGCGCGGCCGCGGGGCCTCGGTCGACGGAGACTGCCGAGAGGGCGTCGCGCATCATGTCGACGCGTGATCCACGGATCGACTGCGTCATACCCTTTCCGCGCGCAAACAATCTCGGGTCCACGATGAAGTCTTCAGCAACGGCACGATAGTATTTTTCTGTCGTCCCGCGCTTCATCCGGGTTGTGATCAGCCGAATGAGTCCCGCCCGCTCCAACGTCTTCACGTGATGGTACAGACGCGTCGGTGGCTCGTGGAGCACCTCAGCAACCTGTTTCGCAGTCTTGGGGTCCCTGGACAAAGCCTGGAGAATCTTCCATCGGGCCGGGTCAGTGAGCACCCGGAGTTGTGCCATTTCCTTGATGAGATAAGGCCGAGTCATTACAAACCGCTTCTGCCATTCGACATTCCGTTCCACCCCCCCTGTGCGGCATCCACACGATTGACATCACGCTTCACACCCGCCGCCCGGCGAGGAGACGGGCTGCTGTCGGCACGCGCCGCAAGGAAAGCCAAACACGGCCACTCCGACTGTAGGGCATCCACGATCAGGGCCCACCGGGAGAGATCGCGGAAACTGGCCAGAGCACGGTAAAACCGCGGACTGGAAATGGCCTGCGCTTCGCCGATGGCTTCATAGATGCCGTCGACGAGCCTGAGCAGTCCTGCCCGGGAGATGTAGGTCAGCCGCCGGCGCAGCACCTGCCAGATGGTGACGTAGACTCGCGGATTCCTGAGGGTCAATGCCATCTGCTTCGCGTTTAGGCCAGCAGCCCGATCACCAGCACGAGTTTCTCCAGCCCCCGGCCGAAGAGGGCCACCACCAGCAGCGCCAGCACGAACCGCGGGATGGTCTGGAACAGCTCGGTGATCCGCATCAGCACCGCGTCCGCCCAACGGCCGTAGTAGCCGGCCAGCGCGCCCAGCACGATGCCGATGAGGACCGCCGTGGCCGCCGCGGTGACCCCGACGACCAGCGAGACGCGCGCCCCCCAGATGACCCCGCTCAGGATATCGCGTCCCAGGTCGTCGGTGCCCAGTGGATGGCCGCCCGCCCCCGGCGGTCGGAGATCTGCGAGCGAAGTGGCGGTCGGCTCATACGGCGCGAGGACCGGGGCCAGGACCGCAACAACTGCCAAGCCGCCCACGATAGCAAGACCGATCACCGCCGTCCGGCTGCGCACGTAGCGGCGCCAGAAGTCCCGCAGCGCCGCGGCATACGCCGACCGCTCGACGGCGGGGGCGGCCGTGACCATCAATACCTCACCCGCGGATCCAGATAGGCGTAGGCGATGTCGGTCAGCAGGTTCACGACGACGACCGTCGCCGAGACGACCAGCAGGACCCCGAGCAGCACCGGCGTGTCACGTTGGAGAATGGCGTCGTAGATCAGCCGGCCCACCCCCGGCCAGCCGAAGACCGTCTCGACCAATGCGCTGCCCGCGACGATGAAGGCGTAGTTGTAGCCGATCACCGTGACGACCGGGATGGCGGCGTTGCGCAGCCCGTGCCGCCACAGCACCCGCCCCTCCTCCGCGCCCCGCGCGCGGGCCGCCAGGATGTAGTCCTGGCTCATCACCTCCAGCATCGAAGCGCGGGTGATGCGGCTGATGAGCGCGATGTAGCGGAAGGAGAGCGCGAGCGCCGGCAGGATGAGGTGCCGCCCCAGGTCGGCCGCCGCGGCCCATCCGGCATAGGTCTCCCGCGTGGTGCGGATCCCCTGCGCCGGCAGCCAGGCCAGCGTCACCGCGAAGAGCAGTACCAGCAGCTGCCCCAGCCAGAACTCCGGGATGGAGTAGCCCACCAGCGACAGCCCCGTGGCGGAACTATCCAG
>Ga0209172_10000751_pt1 | contig 83249 bp, 77 predicted proteins | sample LarsenN4metaG_FD_184113 | JGI IMG/M metagenome (GOLD analysis project Ga0209172, IMG submission 184113) | Hot spring sediment bacterial and archeal communities from British Columbia, Canada, to study Microbial Dark Matter (Phase II) - Larsen... ... | reverse complement strand
TTCGGGCTGTTTGAGGAAGGGAATGACGCCTTTTGCTCCGTGACGGGCTTGGTGTCCCGCGGCACGATGAAGCTGCCATTCCCAACTGGTCGAGAGAACACTAAAGGCTGTGCGTTGAACATACAAGGACACGGAGGGACACGGAGAAAAAACAGGAATTACTATTTGGGTTTTTTCGGGATAGATCACTTTTGTCGAATTATCCCGACAGGTTAATTCTCTGTGAACCTCAGTGTCCTCTGTGGTCAAGGCGTTCAAGCATTTTTTCAAGGAGGGTTCCATGCCCCGGAAAGCCACCATCGAACGCGTCACCAAAGAAACCCAGATCAAGCTCTCCCTGGAGATCGACGGCACCGGCGAGGCGAAGATCTGCACCTCCGTGCCGTTTCTCGACCACATGCTTGATCTTTTCGCCCGCCACGGCCTCTTCAACCTCCAGGTGGACGCCAGGGGGGACATCGACATCGACTTCCACCACACGGTGGAGGATATCGGCATCGTCCTCGGCCAGGCGCTGAAGGAGGCCCTGGGCGACAAAAAGGGGATCCGGCGTTACGGCCAGGCCTCCGTTCCCATGGACGAGACCCTTGCCGGCGTGGCGGTGGACATCTCGGGGCGGCCGTACCTGGTCTACCACGTCTCCCTCCCCAAGGTGAAGATCGGGGAGTTCGACGTGGAGCTGGTGCGGGAGTTCTTCCAGGCGGTGGTCAACAACCTGGGGGCCAACATCCACCTGAACGTCATGTACGGTGACAATGTTCACCATATCATAGAGGCCTGCTTCAAGGCCTTTGCCCGGGCCATGGACCAGGCGACTCAGGTGGACCCCCGGATCGAAGGGGTCATGTCGACAAAGGGCAAATTGTAAGGTAGGGGCGGCCCCCTGTGGCCGCCTTTCATGGGTAGGCACAGGGGCCTGCCCCTATGAGAGGATACATGATCGCAATCATCGACTACGGCATGGGAAACCTCCGCTCGGTCCAGAAGGGATTCGAGAAGGTCGGTTTCGAGGCGGTGGTGACCGCCGACCCGAAGGTGGTCCTCGAGGCGGAGAAGATCGTTCTCCCCGGCGTCGGGGCCTTCCGGGACTGCATGCGCAACCTGGAGCAGGGGGGGTTTGTGGAGCCGATCCTGAAGGTGATCCAGGACGGGCGTCCCTTCCTCGGCATCTGCGTCGGGATGCAGCTTCTCTTCACCGACAGCGTGGAGTTCGGCCTCTGCCAGGGGCTGAACGTCATCCCCGGTCACGTCCTCCGCTTTCCCGAGGGGATGCGCGAAGGGGGCGAAGAGCTCAAGGTCCCCCACATGGGATGGAACCAGCTTTCCGTCAAACGCCGCCCGCCGGCTTTCGCCGAGGTGGAGGACGGGGCCAATGTCTATTTCGTCCATTCATACTATGAAATGCCCGATGACGAGAGCGTGATCGCCGCCACCTGTACCTATGGCGTCGAGTTCTGCGCCGCCGTCTGGAAGGACAACATCGTCGCCACCCAGTTCCACCCCGAGAAGTCCCAGGCGGTGGGGCTGTCCATACTCAAGAACTTCGGAGAGATGAAGTGATCGTCATACCTGCCATCGACCTCAAGGAAGGAAAGTGCGTCCGCCTCGAACAGGGGCTCATGGAGAAGGATACCGTCTTCTGCGACAACCCGGCCGACCAGGCCCGGGAGTGGGAGCGCCAGGGGGCGGAGCTCCTCCACATCGTGGACCTGGACGGCGCCTTTGCCGGCGAGCCCAGGAACCGCGCCTCCATCGAGGCCATCGTCAAGGCCATCGCCATCCCGACCCAACTGGGGGGAGGCATCCGGGACATCCCCACCATCGAGGCGTACCTCTCCCTCGGCATCGGCCGGGTGATCCTCGGCACCGCGGCCCAGCGGCATCCGGAGCTGGTGGAGGAGGCGTGCCGTCTCTTCCCGGGGCGGATCGTGGTGGGCATCGATGCCAAGAACGGCATGGTGGCGGTCCAGGGGTGGGCCGAGGTGACCGGCGTCACGGCGGTGGAGCTGGCGAAGCGGTTCGAGGGGTACGGTGTGGCCGCCATCATCTACACCGACATCGCCCGGGACGGGATGATGCAGGGGCCCAACATCGAGGCGACCAGGGCCCTGGCCGAGGCGATCTCCATCCCGGTCATCGCCTCCGGCGGGGTATCGTCCCTGCAGGACATCGAGAACCTCATGGCCATCGAGGCGAGCGGCATCGCCGGCGCCATCACCGGCAAGGCGGTCTACACCGGTGCCATCAACCTGGCCGAGGCCGTGGCGCTCACGAAGCGGGGAGGGGCCTGAGATGCTGACCAAGCGGATCATCCCCTGTCTCGACGTGAAGGGGGGGCGGGTCGTCAAGGGGGTCCAGTTCCTGGAGCTGCGGGACGCCGGCGACCCGGTGGAGATCGCCGAGGCCTACGACCGCCAGGGGGCCGACGAGCTCACCTTTCTCGACATCACCGCCTCCTCCGACGAGCGGAGCATCATCATCGACGTGGTGCGCCGCACCGCCGAGCGGGTCTTTATGCCCCTCACCGTGGGGGGCGGGGTCCGGACCGTGGACGATATTCGCAACCTCCTGAACGCCGGGGCCGACAAGGTTTCCATCAACACGGCGGCGGTCCACCGCCCCGAGTTCGTGCGGGAGGCGGCGGAGCGCTTCGGCTCCCAGTGCACCGTGGTGGCCATCGACGCCCGCCAGGTGGCGGGCGAGAACCGCTGGGAGGTCTACACCCACGGGGGCCGCAACCCCACCGGCATCGACGCGGTGGAATGGGCCCGGCGGATGGAGGAGTACGGCGCCGGCGAGATCCTCCTCACCAGCATGGACCGGGACGGCACCAGGGACGGCTACGACATCCCGCTGACCCGGGCCATCGTCGACGCGGTCTCCATTCCGGTCATCGCCTCCGGCGGCGTCGGTAACCTGGAGCACCTCCACGACGGCTTCGTGAAGGGGGGGGCCAGCGCCTGTCTCGCCGCCTCCATCTTCCACTACAAGGAGTACACCATCGGCGAGGCCAAGGAGTATCTCCGCCAGCGGGGGGTTCCGGTTCGGCTATGAGTGAGCGCGACGATATCCTCCAGGCCATTTATCAAGTTATCCAGGAGCGGAAGCACGCCTCCGCCGATTCCTCCTACACCGCATCGCTCCTCCGGAAGGGGGTCGACAAGATCCTCAAGAAACTGGGCGAGGAGGCCACCGAAGTGGTTATCGCCGGCAAGGGGGGGAAGCGGGAGGAGATCGTCTACGAGACCGCCGACCTCTTCTTTCACGCGCTGGTGCTCCTGGGCTACTACGACATTGACCCCGAAGAGATCTACACGGAGCTGCGGCGCCGCTTCGGTACTTCCGGCATCGCCGAGAAGGCGTCCCGGTCCGGGGAGTGAAAACCTCCTGAAAAAACAAAAAAATATTGACACGGACACGGCAGCCGCATATTATGCATGGTCTGTGAAAAAATATCCGGCCCACGTACATTTCTTCTATAAGCCCAAGCGGCCACTTTACATAGAGGAGGGAGGGGAATATGCATGCCGGGTGTCAAGGTAAAAGAAGCTGAGCCGTTCGAGCTTGCACTGAAGAAGTTCAAGAAGCAGTGCGAGAAGGCGGGGATCCTCTCCGAGGTCCGCAAGCGCGAGCATTACGAGAAGCCGAGCATCAAGAAGAAGAAGAAGGCTATCGCAGCGCGCAAGCGCGCCATGAAAAAACAGCGCAAGATGATGGACTAGCAAGGGATATTCATGCTGCGTGACAGACTGAACAACGAGATGAAAGAGGCCATGAAGGCCCGGGACGAGATACGGCTTTCTGTCATCCGCCTCATTCGCTCATCGGTCAAGAATCGCGAAATCGAGTCGCGGCACGAGCTCAACGACGGGGAGATAACGGAGGTTGTCTCCACCCTCGTCAAGCAGCGCCGGGAGTCGATCCGGATGTTCGGCGAGGCCGGTCGCACCGACCTGGTCGAGAAGGAGGAGAAGGAGCTTGCAGTTCTTCTCACCTATCTCCCGCAGCAGCTTTCCCGTGAAGAAGTAGAGGCGCTGGTCGTGCAGGCCATCGCCGACAGCGGAGCCCAGGGCCCGAAGGACATGGGGAAGGTGATGAAAGCCATCATGCCCCACGTTACCGGCAGGGCGGACGGCTCCCTGGTCAGTGCCGTGGTTAAGGAAAAGCTTGCGTAGCGTTGCACCCTTTTCCTGAAATCACAATACTATAATGAGCTATGGGGGCGATTCTCTGGATTGCCCCCTTCTTCTTTTGCCCGTTGTCAGGGTGATGAGTACGGCATGGGCCTTCTCGACATACTGCTCTGGTTAGTTTTGCTGGGGTTTGCGGCCAAGGGGTTCATGAAGGGGTTTGTTCGCGAGGTCTGCTCGCTCCTGGGGCTGGTGGCCGGAGGGTGGGCGGCCTTTACCTATTACCAGACCGCCGGCGCGGTCCTGGGAAACCTGCTCCACCTTCCCCCACGGGTGGCGTCCGCAGCGGCGTTTCTCTGCATCCTCCTGGCGATCGGCCTCCTCTTTCTCCTCGTCGGACACCTTCTCACCGTGATCCTGAAAATCGCCCTTCTCGGAGGGATCAATCGCATAGGCGGGGTTGTCTTCGGGCTCTTGCAGGGGGCGCTTCTGCTCGGCATCGTTTTCCATCTGGCCGGTTTTCCTCCCGTTCCCCAGGGGGTGCGGAGCAGGATCGCCGCATCGGGAACGGCCCAGGCCCTTGGCGGCTGCGGCAGGGAGATCGTGACCGGTTGGCGGAAAAAAGCCGCGGTGAATCGGCCGACTGGAGAAAATCGGACTAAAGATGTCGCTGATTCCCGACGATAAGATCAGGGAGGTCCGGGAGCGGGCCTCGATCCTGGACGTGGTCTCCGACTACGTGAGCCTGCGCAAGTCGGGGGCCAACTACCAGGGGCTCTGCCCTTTCCACGGCGAGAAGACCCCCTCTTTCAACGTGAATCCGGCCCGGGGGATTTTTCATTGCTTCGGCTGCGGCGTGGGGGGGAATGCAATCACGTTTATCGCTCGCATGGAGGGGCTCTCCTTTCCCGAGGCGGTGAAATTCCTTGCCAAGCGGGTCGGGGTGGAGATTGAGGACCGTCCCTTTTCCGCGGCGGAAAAGCGGCGTCAGGACGAGCGGGAAGAGCTGTACGGCGTTGTGGAGATGGCAGTTGGGCTCTACCGCGAGGCCCTGGAGCGGAGCGAGGAGGGGGCCGTCGCGCGGCGCTATCTGGAAGGGCGCGGCGTGGACAAGGCCACGGCGGAGGCGTACCGTCTCGGCTTTGCCCCGGACCGGTGGGACTTTCTCACGCGCCATCTGCAGCATCGTTCTGTCTCGCTGGAACTGGCGGAAAAGCTGGGGCTTGTGCGGCGTCGGGATGGCGGCGGGTTTTACGACACGTTCCGCAACCGGCTCCTCTTTACCATCGCCGACAGCCACGGCCGCGCCATCGGGTTCGGCGGCAGGGTCCTCGACGACTCGCTGCCCAAATACATCAATTCCCCCGAGTCGCCCATCTATCGAAAGAGCGATGTCCTCTTCGGCGTCTCCCTTGCCAAGGGGGCCATGCGGGAGACGGGGAGCGCCATTGTGGTGGAGGGGTATTTCGACCACCTGGCCCTCCATCAGGCGGGGGTGCGGAATGTTGTCGCCACCTGCGGCACGGCCCTGACCGAGGGGCATATCAAGCTCCTGAAGCGCTACGCGGGGAAGGTGTACACCCTTTTCGACGCCGACAGCGCCGGGCGGAAAGCGACGCTGCGGGCCATGGACCTCTGCCTCGATGCCGGATTCCCCGTCCAGGTGGTGGAGCTGACCGCCGGGGAGGACCCGGACAGCTTCATCCGGAAGGAGGGGGTCGCCGCGTTTTCGGATCGGCTTGCCAAGGCGCGGCCGGTGCTCGACTACTTCTTTCGCCAGCTGCTGCGGGAGGGGGATACCGGCACCATTGAGGGAAAGGTGAAGGTCATCGAGGAGCTGACCCCGCGGCTGGCAAAGGTTGCCAATGCCATCGAGCGGGAGCTCTATGTGCGGGAGATCGCCAGGGTTCTCGGCGTCGATGTCCGTTCCCTGGCCCGAAGGATTGGCGGTGCCCCGGCCTCTGTTGCTCCCAGGGACTGCCGGAGTGCTGCAGGGCCCCGCCGGCAGCAGGGAGCTTCCCCTGAGGAGATGCTCCTCTCCCTCATGGGGCGCTATCCCGAAGTGGCGGAACGGGTGCGGGTCCACGGCCCGGGGCGCATCTTCGGTCCGCGGTTCCTCCCTGTCGCGGAGGCGATTCTGGAACGCCTGGGGAGCGGAAAAGCAGTCGAGTGGAGCGAGCTCCTCGATCTGGTCGAGGCGCCGGAGGAGCGGGGGCGCATCGCCGCGTTTCTTGTCAACGACGATCATCTGGCTGACGTTGATGTCCACAAGGCCTTCGACCAGTGCCGCGCGGCCTTGGAGCGAAATTCCCTCGGCCGGCTGAAGGAGCTGGCCCGGGAGCTGGCGGCAGCCGAACCGGATACGCCCCGCTACCGGGAACTCCTGGCGGAGATTGATGCCTTGCGAAACCGGAAATCGCAGTTATCTTAATAGAACAGCATGCAATGAGGTGAATTTGATGGCCAAGAAGAGTTCGGACGAAGTTAAGCAGCAGCTGGTGGACATCGGCAAGGAGAAGGGGTTCCTTACCTATGACGAGGTCAACGACGTGCTGCCTCCCGACTTCTCAACGGAGCAGATTGACGATGTTATGAGCATGTTCGGCGAGATGGACATCGACCTCGTCGATTCGTCCCAGAAGGTCAAGATCCCCAAGATGAAGCTCGACCTGGAAGAGGAAGAGGAGATCGAGGGGGAGCAGGAGGAGATGGAGTACGAGCCGGGAGTGCTGGGGCGCACCAGCGATCCGGTCCGGATGTACCTGCGGGAGATGGGGTCCGTGTCGCTTCTGACCCGCGAGGGAGAGGTGGAGATCGCCAAGCGGATCGAGGAGGGGGAGCGGGACATTGCCCGGGTCATCCTGACGACCCCCATCACGGTCAAGGAGATCATCGCCCTGGGGGACAAGCTCCGCAAATTCCAGATCAGCGCCGCCGAGATCAGCAAGGAAGTGGAGGAGGAGGAGCTGGAGGAGGACGAGGAAGATGTCCAGGCGAACCGTGTCCTCTCCATCATTGACGAGATCCGTGATCTTGACGTCCGAATGGAGGCCATTGTCGAAGAGCTCGAGACGGAAGGGGTCGCCGCCAAGCGGCAGAAAGAGCTCCTGGCCGAGCAGCAGGAGATCAAGGACAAATTTGCCGAGCTCGTGAAGTCCCTTCGGCTCAAGGACCGCCACATCACCAGGATTGCCCAGCGGCTCAAGGAGCTTTCGGGCAAGGTGGAGGCCATCATGGCCGAAATGGCAGCCATCGAGGCTGAGGCCGGGGCGGATGCGGCCCGGCTCAAGGAGGTCGTGGCCAAGGGGGATGCGAAGGCCAAGGGGCTCAAGGTGACCCTTGAGGAGGCCCAGAAGCTCGAAAAGAGAATCCGTTCCGCCGAGAAAAAGCTCAAGAAGCTGGAGCATGAGTCGGGATTCAAGGCCCAGGAGCTTGCCGATGCCCTCCAAGCCATCGACCGGGGGGAGATCAAGTCGAAGCTGGCCAAGTCCGAACTGGTGGAGGCGAACCTGCGGCTGGTGGTCTCCATCGCCAAGAAGTACACCAACCGGGGCCTCCAGTTCCTGGACCTGATTCAGGAAGGAAACATCGGCCTCATGAAGGCGGTGGACAAGTTTGAGTACCAGCGGGGCTACAAGTTTTCCACCTACGCCACCTGGTGGATCCGCCAGGCCATCACCCGCGCCATCGCCGATCAGGCCCGGACCATCCGGATTCCGGTTCATATGATCGAGACCATCAACAAGCTGATTCGCACGAGCCGCCAGCTGGTGCAGGAGATCGGCCGCGAGCCGTCGCCGGAGGAGATCGCCGAACGGATGAATCTTCCCCTCGACAAGGTGCGCAAGGTCCTCAAGATCGCCAAGGAGCCCATTTCCCTCGAAACCCCCATCGGGGAGGAGGAAGATTCCCACCTGGGGGATTTCATCGAGGACAAGGGGGTCGTTTCGCCCCTGGAGGCGGTCATCAAGGCCAACCTCTCGGAGCAGACCTCCCGGGTCCTCTCCACCCTCACCCCCCGGGAGGAGAAGGTGCTCCGGATGCGTTTCGGCATCGGCGAGAAGAGCGACCACACCCTGGAAGAGGTGGGTCAGGATTTCGAGGTCACCCGGGAGCGGATCCGGCAGATTGAGGCCAAGGCCCTGCGCAAGCTCCGGCACCCGAGCCGGGCCAAGAAGCTCAAGAGTTTCGTGGAGTAATTTCCCGCAAACCGCGATCATTGAGAGCCGCGTCGGCATCCGGCGCGGCTTTCGTATTTCCCTGTGAGGAGAGTATGGCAAAGGAGAGCAAGGCGCCGGTCACGGCGGCGGTACGGGTGCTGCGGGCTGCAAGGGTTCCGTTCACCGACCACCTTTATGCCTATGAGGAGAAGGGGGGGACCGCCGTCTCCTCCCGGCAGCTGGGGGTGGACGAGCATGCCGTGGTGAAGACCCTGGTCATGGAGGACGAGGCGAAAAATCCTCTGGTGGTCCTGATGCACGGTGACCGCCAGGTTTCCACCAGGGAGCTGGCCCGGGTGTTCGGTGTGAAGACCATCTCCCCCTGCACCCCCGACACGGCCCAAAGGCACACGGGGTACCTCGTGGGGGGCACTTCCCCCTTCGGAACCCGCCGCCCGATGCCGGTCTGCCTGGAGGAAACGATCCTCGATCTGCCCCGCATCTACATCAACGGCGGCAAGCGGGGATATCTCGTGGGGATGGACCCCCGCGACCTGGTGAAGCTTCTCAATCCGACCCTCGTGCGGGTCGCCATCTGAATCTGAGGGGGAGCCCATGGAACTGCAGGAAAAAGTCCGCGTTGCCGCCGAGGCGGTGAAGGGCGCCGATGCCATCGTGATAACTGCCGGCGCCGGCATGGGGGTCGACTCGGGCCTGCCCGATTTCCGGGGCGACGCCGGGTTCTGGAAGGCATATCCCCCCTACCAGAGGCTCGGCATCACCTTCGTGGGGGCCGCCAATCCGGCGCACTTCGATCGGGACCCGGCCTTCGGCTGGGGTTTTTACGGTCACCGGACCAACCTCTACCGGGCCACGGTCCCCCATGCCGGTTTCGGTATCCTCCAGGCGTGGGTCGAGCGGTTCGGTCTTGACTATTTCGTGGTTACCTCCAACGTGGACGGCCAGTTCCAGAAGGCGGGGTTTGCCGAGGACCGGATCATGGAGGTCCATGGCTCCATCCACCACCTCCAGTGTACGACGCCGTGCACCAGGGCCATCTGGGAGAATCGGGAGGAGATTCCGGTGGACGAGACGACCATGCGTGCCGGTCACATCCCCCGCTGCATCCACTGTGGCGCCGTGGCGCGCCCCAACATCCTCATGTTCGGCGACTACGGATGGGTGAGCGACCGCTCGGCCCGGCAGCAGCGGAACTTTGACGAGTTTCTCGCCGACCTGGGGGAGGGGCGCCTGGTGGTGGTGGAGATGGGGGCCGGCACCGCCATTCCGACCATCCGCCATCTGACCGAAGAGCTCGGCTCCCGTCCCGGCGCGCTGGCGGTGCGGATCAATCCGCGGGAGCCCCAGATCCGCACACCACACATCTCTTTCCCCTGCGGCGCCCGGGAGGGAGTTGCCGCCATCAACGCCGTTCTTGCGGAGGAATCCCCTTGACGATCATCAGGAGAAAAGCGGCGGCGGGGCCCCTTGCCGGCGAGCAGACCTTCTTTGCCACCACCGCCAGGGGGGTGGAGGAGGTGCTGGCCCGGGAGATGACCGGCCTCGGACTCGGCGGAGTAACCGTGGAGAAGGGGGGAGTCCGCTTTACGGGTGATCTTTCCGCCTGCTACCGGGCCAATCTCTGGCTTCGGACCGCAAGCCGCATCCTCATTCCCCTGGCAGAATTTCCCTGCGACTCTCCGCAGCAGCTCTATGACGGGGTTCGGGCCATCTCCTGGGAGCGCTATCTGACCCCCGACACGACCCTCGCCGTGGAGTGCGTGCTGCGGGATTCGTCCCTCACCCACTCGGGATTCGTGGCCCTCAAGACCAAGGATGCCATCGTCGATACCCTCCGGGACCGCTTCGGCCGTCGCCCCAGCGTGAATCCCAGGGATCCCGACCTTCTCGTGAATGTCCACCTGGTCCGCAACCGCTGCACCATCAGCCTCGACAGCTCCGGCGCCGGCCTTGATCGCCGGGGGTATCGGACCGAGGCCGGCGAGGCCCCCCTGCGGGAGACCCTGGCCGCCGCCCTGGTGCTCCTTGCCGGCTGGGACGGGACGGTTCCCCTGGTGGACCCCCTCTGCGGCTCCGGGACAATCCTCATCGAGGCGGCCCTCATGGCCCTGAACCGGGCGCCGGGGCTTGTCCGGGAGCGGTTCGGCTTCCAGCGCTGGCCCACCTTCGATGCCCCCCGCTGGCGGCGTCTCGTGGAGGAAGCCCGGCAGGCGGAGCGGACTGTCCTTGCGGCGCCCCTTGTCGGCAGCGACCGGCTGGAGGATGTCCTTGCTGTGGCCCGCGGCAACAGCCGCCGGGCAGGGGTCGAACGATTCATCTCCTTTGACGTCCGCGACGTTCGTGAACTGGCGCCGCCACCCCCTCCGGGAGTCATCCTCACGAATCCCCCCTACGGCCGGCGCCTGGGGGACGAGGAGCAGCTGAAGACCTTCTATCGCCAGATCGGCGACGCCTTCAAGCAGCGGGGCGCCGGGTACGCCGCCTGGCTCTTCACGGGGAGCCTTGAACTGGCCAAAGAGGTGGGGCTCAGGGCATCGCGCAGGATTGTCCTCTTCAATGGCCCCCTCGAATGCCGTCTGCTGCGTTACGATCTTTACTGAGAGCCCCCATCGGGCAGCCATCCGGAGCCAGTGCCCCGCTTCACTCCCGAAGACCGGCCGCTGCCGAAAAAACCTTGACACTTCGCGGTGCTTTGCGTAGTATCAAAACTCGTTTTTCGGGCCTATAGCTCAGTTGGCTAGAGCAACCGGCTCATAACCGGTCGGTCCCAGGTTCGAGTCCTGGTGGGCCCACCACCCGAAATCAGTCAGGATGAAGCAGGGGATGCCCCGAAATCACCGGTCCACAAGGACCATTCATACTGTTTCAAAAAAGAGTGCGGCCCCAAGGGCGGCACTCTTTTTCTTTGGCCGCCCATGATTACGCCAAAAATATCGGATGTGGTCGGAATAATTAACAAAATGGCTCCGCATGCCCTTGCCGAGGAGTGGGACAATGTGGGGCTCATGGTGGGGGACCCGACCGCTGCCGTTGACCGGATCATGGTGGCCCTCGACGGTACCCCTGATGCGGTCGAGGCGGCAATCGCCGCCCGATGCCAGCTTCTTCTCACGCACCATCCCTTCATTTTTCGCCCTCTCAAGCAGATCTCTGCCGCAGACCCCGCCGGACGCCTCGTTCTGAAAGCAGCACGCCATTCCCTGGCGGTCATCTCCCTCCATACCAACTTCGATATCGCCGACGGCGGGATGAACGATCTCCTGGCGGAGCGGCTCGGTGTCGTTGAGTGTCGGCCGTTGCGGGTGACGGCGGCGGAGAGTCTCGTCAAGCTCGTCGTGTTCGTACCGAAAGGACACGAGGAGCAGGTGCGGGAGGCCCTCTTCCGTTTCAGCGGCGTCATCGGCGCCTACAGCGACTGTTCCTTCCAGTGCGCCGGCACCGGCACCTTCAAGCCCCTGGAGGGGGCGCAGCCTTTCATCGGCCGGGTGGGGACGCGGGAGTATGTGGAAGAGACCCGGCTTGAGGTGCTTCTGGAGAAGCGGAACCTTTCGGCTGCCGTGGCCGCCCTCGTCAAGGCCCATCCCTACGAGGAGCCCGCCTTCGATCTCTTGCCGCTGCTCAACAAAGGGGCGGAGCAGGGGCTTGGCAGAATCGGCCTTCTTTTGGAGGAAACAACGCTTGGGGCCTTCGCTGACGACGTGAAGCAGCGTCTTGGTCTCGGCGGGGTGCGGTTTGTGGGGGACGAGAGTCGTCCGGTCAGAACGGTGGCCCTCTGCGGGGGGAGCGGCATGTCGCTGCTGCGCGATGCCCAGCGGCAGGGGGCGGACGTGCTCGTGACCGGTGATGTGAAATACCATGAGGCCCGCGACGCCGAGGCCATCGGCATCGCCCTCATCGATGGGGGGCACTTCGGCACCGAGGCGCTCATGGTGGATGGTGTTGCGGCGCGGATGACGGCAGAACTCGCATCGCGCCGCTTCGCGGCGGAGGTCATCCCCTTCAGGGGGGAGCGGGACCCGTTTTCGTGGCGTTGACGGCTGCGGTCGATCAGGAAGTATCATACAAGGGTTCAGGGGAGGTTGATGGGTGCGCAAGAATCTGTTTATGCTTGAGGAGTTGCAGGGGCTCGACCTGAAAATCGACGGTCGCCAGGGGGAGCGGCAGGCGCTGCTTGACCAGATGGCGGAACTGGACCGGCAGGTGGATGAGGCGCGGCTTGCGGTCGAGGCGAAGCGGGGCGAGCTGGCGCTTCTCGAGGAGGAGAAGCGGGGGCTCGAAGCGAGCCTGGCCACGGAGGACGACAACATCGCCCGTTCCGAGGTCCGCCAGAAGGAGATCAAGACCCAGAAGGAGTATCAGGCGGTTGTCAAGGAGATTACGGCTGCCCGCAAGCTCAAGGGGGAGCTGGAGGAGCAGATCCTCCAGAAGTCGGCCCAGGCCGAGGAGCTTGCCGCCGACATCGCCGCCCGCGAGACCGACCTGAGTTCCCTTGAGGAGAACATGGCCGGCCGCAAGGCGGAGATTCAGGAGGGGCTTGAGCGGATCGACCGGGAGCTGGCCGCCGATGCTGCCGCCAAGGAGGCCACGGTCAAGGCAATCCCCCCATCGCTCGTAAAGCGCTACCAGGCCCTGCGCGAACGGCGCCAGGGGATCGCCGTTGTGGAGGCGCGGGGGGGGAGCTGTTCCGGCTGCAACATGAATCTCCCGCCGCAGCTCTACAACAGCCTCTTCCGGGGCGATGACCTGGTGCTCTGTCCCCATTGCCAGCGGATGCTGCTGGTGCGCCAGGACGCCCAGTAGGATTGATGTAAATACAAAGTTTGGTCGAAGCAGAACAGATGACCGCTCTCCGTTCGCGGGGGGAGGAAAGTCCGGGCTCCACAGGGCATGGTGCTGGATAACGTCCAGCGGGGGCGACCCCAGGGATAGTGCCACAGAGAGAAGTCCGCCCGCTCCGGCGGGTAAGGGTGAAAGGGTGAGGTAAGAGCTCACCGGGTTCGGCGGTGACGTCGGATGCCAGGTAAACCCCACCAGGAGCAAGGCCGAATAGGGAAGCGTCAAGGACGGCCCGTCCGTGCTTCCGGGTTGGCTGCTTGAGGCCGTCGGCAACGGCGGTCCCAGAGGAATGGTCATCGCCCGCCAAGGGGTAACCCGCGGCGGGAACAGAACCCGGCTTATGGGCTGCTTCGGCCAATTTTTTTCGAGTCTCCCATGAACGATCGTGATCGCTGGAATCGGGCCATCGCTGCCGTCACCGCCGAATTTGCCTCTTTGCCGCCGGCGGTCCGGGGCCGGCTGGGCGAGGTGGCCGGGGCAATCCGGCAGGTCAGGCGGGAGCTGCAGCATCTCGCCGGGGAGCTGGACAGCGCCGCCATCTGCGCCTCCTGCGGCGGCGAGTGCTGCCGGCGTGGGAAGTACCACGTCACCGTGGCGGATATCCTGGTCTTTCTTGCGGAAGGAGAACCGCTTTTTACCCCGCGCTTTGACCGCGACGCCTGCCCCTATCTCGATGACCACGGCTGCATGATGGAGCCGTCCCTTCGTCCCTTTCCCTGCATCACCTTCAACTGCGAGCGGGTAGAAGGGCTCTGGGAGCCGGAGCGGGTCGAGGCTTTCTATCGGGGCGAGCGGCGGCTCCGGGGGCTCTATGGCGAGCTGGAACGGCTTTTCACCCCCCATCCCGGAGAGGCACGAAGAATGGCGATTCTGGGGTACGGCAATAATACCGAAAGGTGCATCCATGGCGACAACGATCAATGATCTCGTGCTGGTCCATATCGACAACAAGCCCGGCTTCTACGCCCGGATCGAGGATGTCTCGCCGGACGTGAAGCCTGGCTGGTGGCGGGTCAAGCTCCTGGTGCTGACGTTCCCCCTTGAGATTTATACCTGGATTCTGGAGGAGGCCCAGATCAACGGGACCCCGTTCACCATGGGGGGGACCCCCATCCGGATGGAAAAGGTGATTTCACCGATCCAGGCGGATGCCGCTGCCGTGCCCCCCCCGCCGAAGCGGTCTTCCATCTCTCCGGCGGGGGAAGAAAAAGACCCGGGCAAGGGAGGGAAAGTGGTTTCCCTCCTTGACCGGAAGAAAGAAAAGTGAAGCAAGGGGGCCCTGGCCCCCTTCTTCTTTTTGTCCTCCATCCTTGCCACCCATTCCCACGCTGCTTCGTTATCGCCCTGATTCATTCAGTTAAGACACGCAAATCACTCACTGTTTCTGCCCCCCTTCCCGGCGTTGCCGATGGGGAGGCTGACGGTTCGGTTCCGGGTTGGCGCGTGATAGCTAACGTATTGAAAAATATGCAGGAAAAATCATGCATCCCGGCCCGGATTTGCCTTGACAACCCCGGGGGGGGCCGGTATGATTTGTGCCACGAAGTGGTAAATTGTGGTAAGCGGTGGCAAGGGGTGGCTGAATGTTCCGGGGGATCTACGAGACGACCATTGACGCCAAGGGGCGGACAAGCCTGCCGGCCAGGTTCAGGGATGTGCTCGTGGAGAGTTTCGGCGATGAGCGTTTCTTTGTCACCAACTCGGTCCCCGTTGATCTCGGGGGCGGGGTTTACAGTTCGGGACTTCTTATTTTCCCCTACCAGGAGTGGTTTCTCTTCGAGGAGACGTTTCTGAACGGCAAGGGGCTCACCCCGGCCCAGCGCAACAGCATCATGCGCACTATCGTCGCGCCGGCGGTCGAGTGTTCCGCCGACAAGCTGGGGAGGATGCTCGTTCCGCCCCATCTGCGCCGGAACGCGGCCCTTGAGCGGGAGATTCTGTTCGTGGGGGCCATGAAGAAGGTGGAGGTCTGGAGCCAGGCAGAATGGGAGAAGGTGCGGGCCCATGACATGAAGGCGTTCCCCTCGGACTCCGAGGCGGTGGCGGAGCTGGGGCTCTAGTGGCTGAGTTCGGTCACCGGTCGGTCATGCCGGCGGAAGTGCTCTCCCTCCTCTCCCCCCGGCCGGGGGGGATCTATGTGGATGGGACCCTGGGGGGCGCCGGCCATGCCCGGATGATTCTGGATGCTTCCGCGCCCGGCGGCGTTCTGATCGGGTTCGACCGGGACCCGGAGGCCTTGGCCGCGGCCCGCAACCGGCTCGCTCCCTACGGGGATCGGGTAAAGTTCGTCCGGGCAAATTATGCGGCCATGGCCGAAACCCTCGCCGCGCTGGGCATTGATGCCATCGACGGCTTTCTCCTGGATCTCGGGGTCTCCTCTCACCAGCTCGACACGGCGGAGCGGGGGTTCAGCTTTCAGGCGGATGCTCCCCTTGATATGCGGATGGACCCGGAATCGGGAGTCACTGCCGCCGATCTGGTCAACGGGCTTTCCCTTGACGAACTGGCACGGGTCATCCGGGAGTATGGGGAAGAGCGGTGGGCGAAGCGGATCGCTTCGTTTATCGTCAGGGCCCGGGAGGAGCGGGGACCGATTGAGAGCACGCTGCAGCTCGTTGACTGCGTGAAGGGGGCGATCCCCCGGTCGGCCTGGGAGGAAAGGATCCATCCGGCCACGCGGACGTTCCAGGCGCTCCGTATCGCCGTGAACGACGAGCTCGGGAGCCTGGAGCGGGGCCTTGCCGCAGGCATAGAGCTCCTGACGGCGGGGGGACGGGGAGTGGTGATCTCGTTTCATTCCCTGGAGGACCGGATCGTCAAGACCGTTTTTCGCCGCTACGCCCAGGGGTGCACCTGCCCGAAGATGCTTCCCCGGTGTGTGTGCGGCAACCAGCCCCGGGTTCGCATTCTGACCGGCAAGCCGGTGATGGCGCGGGACGATGAGGTGGCGGTGAATCCGAGGGCGCGGAGCGCCAAGGTGCGGGCAGTAGAGAAGCTGTAAATTTGCTGGAGGGATGTATGGCACAGGCGAGAACCGATTTCACCAAGGTGGCTGCACCGAAGAAGCTGGAGGCCATGTACGCCCAGAGAGGGGAGATGTTTCCCTACATTCTGGCGGTCATGGTTCTGCTGACGCTCGTGTCGGTTTTTCACGTCTGGTCCCGGGTGCGGGTCATCGACCTGAACCTGGAGATCGCCGAGGCCGGCAGGCTTCTCAAGGAAGCCCAGGAGGAGCAGAACCGGCTCCGCCTTGAGGTGGCATCCCTGAAAACGCCGGCCCGGATCGAGGCCGTTGCCAAGGGGGAGCTCGGCATGGCGCTCCCCACCGATCAGCAGGTGGTAGTGGTGAAATGAGGTACGACGCGGAGAAATGGATAACTCTCCGTATCCGCTTCATCGGGGGGTTCTTCGTTCTCCTCTTTGCGCTGACGGTCTGCCGCGCCTTCTATCTTCAGGTGATCGAGCGCGACCATCTCCTCAAGCTCGCCGACCGGCAGCACCAGCGGATAATTCCCCTGACGCCGGTCCGGGGGACCATCTACGATGCGAACGGCGCCGCCCTGGCGGTGTCGGTGGAGATGGATTCCTGCTATGCGGAGCCCAAGTCCATTGCGGATCTGAATGGAGCTGCGGCCCGATTGGCCCCGATTTTTGGAATGCCGAAGGAGGCCGTCCTCAAGAGGCTTCAGGGAAACAGGAATTTCGTCTGGCTCCAGCGTCGGCTCACGCCGGATGTGGTAAAGCGCATCAAGGATCTGGGCATCGAGGGGGTCGGTTTCGTCAAGGAGACGAAGCGCTTTTACCCCAATTCGGAAGTGGCGGCCCACGTTATCGGGTTCACCGGCCTCGATCCCGAGGGGCTCGAAGGGGTGGAACGCCGGTACGACGCGACGATTCTGGGCGGAAACGGCTACCTGGTTACGGAGCGTGACGCCCTGGGGCGCAACGTGGCCCTGAAGGGAACGGTGATCCAGGACGGCGCCATGGGTCACAGCGTTACCCTGACCCTGGACAAGAACATTCAGTATATCGCCGAGAAGGAGCTCGCCAAGGCGGTGAATGACAGCGGCGCCCGGGCCGGCACCGCCATCGTCATGGACCCCCAGACCGGCAGGGTGCTGGCCATGGCCAATTACCCGACCTTCAACCTGAATGCCCATTCCTCCTACTCCCCGTCAGTCTGGCGCAACCGTGCCGTTGCCGACAGCTATGAGCCCGGCTCCACCTTCAAAACCCTGCTGATTGCCGCCGCACTGGAGGAAAAAGTGATCCGCCCCGGCGACGGCATCAATTGCGAGGGGGGAAGCTATGCCATCGGCGGCCGGGTTATCCACGACACACACAAGTACGGCCGGCTCAGCATTGCCGAGATCCTCAAGTATTCGAGCAACATCGGTGTGGCCAAGATCGGGAGCAAGCTCGGACCTTCCCGGCTCTATACGTATCTGAGAAATTTCGGCATTGGCGAGAAGAGCGGCATCGACCTTCCGGGGGAGACGACGGGAATGCTGCGCCAGTGGAGCCAGTGGTACGGCATCGATCTTGCCACCATCTCCTTCGGGCAGGGGGTTACGGCATCGTCCATCCAGCTGGCGGCTGCCTTCTCGGCCATCGCCAACGGCGGCTTGCTCATGAAGCCCTATCTGGTGGAGCGGATCACCGACAACGAAGGGAATGTCGTGAAGTCCTTCGAGCCCCAAGTGCGCAGGCGGGTTGTTTCCCCTGAAACGGCCCGGGCCGTGGCCCGGATGATGGAAGGGGTTTCCGCCGAGGGGGGTACCGGAACCAACGCCTCGGTGGAGGGGTATCGGGTTGCCGGGAAGACCGGTACGGCCCAGAAGGTGGATCCGGTGACAAAGGGATATTCCGCCACCAAGCGGACCGCCTCCTTCATCGGGTTCGTGCCGGCGGACAAGCCCCGCCTCACCATCCTCGTCATGATTGACGAGCCCAAGACAAGCCCCTACGGCGGCGTGGTGGCCGCTCCCGCTTTCAGTGCCATTGCCCTGCAGAGCCTCTGTTACCTCAAGGTTCCGCCCAGCATGGTCGTGCGGAGCAAGCCGAAGGCGGCGGAGACCCAGGCGAGTCTCCCCCCGCAGGAGGATAGTCCTGAAGCCGAGGGGGCCATCGTCGAGGAGGGCGAGGGGATCGTGATGCCCAACTTCCGGGGTATGAGCATGCGCCAGACACTGAAGGTCATGGAAGAGCAGGGACTCAACGTGAGGCTCCACGGGAGCGGACGGGCCATTGAGCAGAGCCCCCTTCCCGGACATCGGATCAGGCCCAGCGACCAGGTCTGGGTCAAGTTCGCGCCGTCGGCGTGAATGGAGATGACAATGGCAAAGGTCTCTTATTACTAATCTCAACGGCGAGGTACCATGAAACTGGAAGATCTGAAACGGGTCATTACCCCCTCCGAAACGGGAGGAGCTCTGGAGCTGGAGATCGAGGGGCTTTACTGCGATTCACGGCAGGTGCGGCCCGGCGGTCTCTTTTTCGCGTTAAGGGGGGTGGCGACGGACGGCCATGATTTCATTGCCGCTGCCTGTGACCGCGGCGCGGCCGCAGTGGTGGTTGAAGATCCGACGCGGGTTCCTGAAGGGGTAACCTGGCTGAGGGCCGAGGACGTCCGCCTTGCCATGTCCCGGGCCGCCGCGGCCTTTTACGGCAACCCCACCGACGACATTCCCGTGGTGGGCATCACCGGCACCAATGGCAAGACCACCACCACCTACCTGGTGGAGGCGATCATGGCCCGGGCCGGCATTCCCGTTGCCGTTCTCGGCACCATCAGCTACCGCTTCGGCGACCAGAATATCCCGGCTCCCCATACGACCCCCGAGTCGGTGGACCTGCAGCGGACCATTCGCGAGCTGGTGGACCGGGGAGCCAAGGGTGTTGTGATGGAGGTCTCCTCCCATGCCCTGGAGCAGCGGCGGGTGGACGGCTGTCGCTTCGACGTCGGCGTTTTTACCAACCTTACCCGCGACCACCTGGACTATCACCGGGAGATGGAGTCCTATTTCGGAAGCAAGGAGAGGCTTTTCACCGAGCTGCTGGCCGCGGACGACCTGAAGCCGCGGCGCGCCGCCGCCATCAATGTCGATGACAGCTACGGCCGACGCCTTGCCGAGGCCGCCGTTGCGCCGCTGGTGAGCTACGGCCTTTCAGCGGCGGCCATGGTTCGGGCAGAGGAGATCACCTTTTCCATCGACGGTATTGCCGGCTCCCTCGTCACCCCCCTGGGGACGACGCCGTTCCGCTCGCGGCTCCTGGGGCGGTTCAACCTCTACAACATCCTGGCGGCCGTGGCGGCCGGGGTGGCCCTCGGTCTCCCGCTGGATGCCATTCGAGAGGGGATAGAAGGCGACGTCCGGGTTCCCGGCCGCCTTGAGCGGGTGGAGAACGACCGGGGAGTGACGGTGCTGGTCGATTATGCACACACGGGGGACGCCCTGGAGAACGTCCTGAAGACCGTGGCCGAGATCGCCACCGGCCGGATCATCACGGTTTTCGGCTGCGGCGGCGACCGGGACCGGGGGAAACGGCCGGTCATGGGGGAAATCGCGGTGCGCTACAGCGATCTTTCCGTCGTAACCTCCGACAACCCCCGCACTGAAGTGGCCGGTGCGATCATTGACGAGATTCTCGGCGGCATTCGCCCCCTCGGGCTTCGGGAGTATGGGATGGACGAACTTTCTGCCGGATTCGATTTGAAGGGGTTTGCTGCCGTGGAATCGAGGCGGGAGGCGATCAGGCTGGCCGCCCGTGCGGCGAGGCCGGGCGATATCGTGCTCCTGGCCGGCAAGGGGCACGAGGACTACCAGATCATCGGGACCGTGAAGCACCATTTCGACGACCGGGAAGAGGCCGCCGCCGCCTTCCGGGAGCTGTCGTCCAAGGGGCGGGTGTAGACCGTGCTGTTCACACTGGCGGACATACGGGAGGCAACGGGGGGGACCCTCATCGGTGACGGAGGCGTACCGGGCGTGAGCGGAGTTTCCACCGACTCCCGCACCGTTGAGGCCCATGAGCTCTTTGTGCCGCTGCGGGGCGAGCGGTTCGACGGCCACGACTACCTCGGCGCGGCCCGGGACCGGGGCGTGCGGGTTGTCCTGGCGGAGCGCCGGTGGCTGGAGGTGAATGGAGTTCCCGCCGCCGTTGCCGCCGTTGCCGTTGACGATACCCTGAAGGCCCTCGGCGACCTTGCTTCCTTCCATCGGCGCCGCTTTGCCATCCCGGTGGTGGCCGTGACCGGCAGCAACGGCAAGACCACCACCAAGGAGATGCTGGCGGCCATCCTGGAGCAGACCGGGCCGGGGCTCAAGACCGAGGGGAACCTCAACAACCTGATTGGTCTCCCCCGGATGCTTTTCCGCCTCGATGATTCCCACCGCTGGGCGGTTCTGGAGATGGGGATGAGCGCCTTTGGGGAGATCGACCGCCTGGCTGAGATCGCCCTGCCTGACGCGGGGATCATCACCAACGCCTATCCGGCCCACCTGGAGACCCTGGGAAGTGTGGAGGGGGTGGCCAGGGCCAAGGGGGAGCTGTTCCTGCGGCTCCAGGCGGGAGGGTGCGCCGTGTTCAACGCGGACGATCCCCTCATTGCCCGCTGCCCTTCCCCCGAAGGGGTCCGTCGTGTCTCCTTCGGGCTCCATGATGCCGACGTCACCGCCACCGCGATCGAGAACCTCGGCCGCACCGGCCAGCGGTTTCTGCTGCGGCTCCCTGGAGGATCGGTGCCGGTCACCCTCCGGGCCTTCGGTCGCCACAATGTTGCCAATGCCCTTGCCGCCGCTGCCGCGGCCCATGTCCTCGGCGTTTCTCCCGCAGCCATCGCCCGGGGGCTTGGGGAGTTTTCCCCCTACGCCAGGAGATTCAACCTGGAGGAGGTAGGTGATGTCATCCTCATCGACGACAGCTACAACGCCAATCCCGCCTCCATGGCGGCGGCCCTCACCACTCTGCGGGAGATTCGCGAGGGACACCGGGCCGTGGCGGTGCTTGGCGACATGCTCGAACTGGGGGAGGGGGCCGAGGAGGCCCACCGCCAGCTGGGGCTTCTGGCTGCCACCTGCGTCGACCGCCTCTACGTGATGGGGGGGATGGCCGGTATTGTTGCCGCCGGGGCCCTCGAGGGGGGGCTTGCCGAAGATGCGGTCGTCGTTGCCGCAAGCCACGATGCCATCGTGGCGGACCTGCGGCGGGCTGCCGTCGCAGGCGACTTCATTCTTGTGAAAGGTTCCCGGGGACTGGCCATGGATCGGGTCGCGGAAAAGATGCGCGAGGTTTTCACCGCGTTCAACGGGAAGGGGGCCAAGGCCTAATGCTCTACCATCTTCTCTATCCGCTGGCGAGCGACTTCCGGATCTTCAACGTCTTCAAGTACCTGACGTTCCGGACCATCTATGCCGTCATCACGGCCCTGGTGGTGTCGTTCATCCTTGGCCCCTGGGTCATCCGGAAGCTGGAGGCCCTCCAGGCCCGGCAGGTGATCCGCACCGACGGTCCCGAATCCCACCTGAAAAAGTCGGGAACCCCCACCATGGGGGGGATTCTCATCCTGGCGGCCATCGTGATTCCGACGCTCCTCTGGGCCGATCTTACCAACCGCTACGTCTGGACCACCCTGTTCGTCATCGTGGGGTATGGACTCATCGGTTTCACCGACGACTACAAGAAGGTGGTGGAGAAAAACCCCAAGGGACTCTCGCCGCGGCAGAAGATGGCCGGTCAGCTCCTGATCGCCGGCATGGCGGTCTGCTTCCTGGTCTTTGTGGTGAACATGTCCACGGAGCTCTCCTTCCCATTCTTCAAGCGGCTTCATCCGGACCTCTCACTGTTCTACATCCCCTTTGCCGTGCTGGTGATAGTGGGGGCGAGCAATGCCGTGAACCTGACCGACGGCCTCGACGGCCTGGCCATCGGGCCCGTGGCCATCAACGCCGGAACCTATCTGCTGTTTACTTACATAGCCGGCAATGCTAAACTGTCCAGCTATTTACAGACCCCCTACGTCCCCGGCGCCGGCGAACTGGCGGTCCTCTGCGGGGCCATGGTGGGGGCGGGAATAGGGTTTCTCTGGTACAACGCCTACCCCGCCGAGGTCTTCATGGGTGACGTGGGCTCCCTCTCCCTGGGGGGCGGCCTCGGCATCCTGGCGGTCATCACCAAGCAGGAGATCCTCCTCGTCATAGTCGGCGGGGTGTTCGTCGTCGAGGCCCTGTCGGTCATCTTCCAGGTGGGGTCCTACAAGTACCGGGGGAAGCGGATCTTCCGCATGGCCCCCATCCACCACCACTTCGAGCTGAAGGGGGTGGCGGAGCCGAAGATCATCGTCCGGTTCTGGATCATCACCATCATCCTGGCCCTGGTGGCGATCTCGACCCTGAAGCTGAGATAGCATGGAAATCACGGGAAAGAACATACTGGTCGTAGGGCTGGCCCGCACCGGCGTTGCGGTGGCCCGCTTCCTGGCTCGAAACGGAGCGCGGGTAGCCGTGACCGACCTCCGCGATGCAGCGGCGCTGGCCGGTCCCCTCGGGGAGCTGGCGGGGCTGCCTGTGCGGTACGTGCTGGGGCGCCATGACGAGGCCGATTTTGTTGCCGCCGACGTGGTGGTGGTGAGCCCCGGTGTCCCCCAGGAGAGCCCCTATCTCCAGGCAGCCCGCGGGGCCGGCCGCGAGGTGATCAGCGAGATCGAACTGGCGTCCCGGTTCGTCACCGCCCCCATGGTGGCCATCACCGGCACCAACGGCAAGACCACCACCACGACCCTGACCGGCGATATTTTCTCCGCCTGCGGCTTCCGGACCTTCGTGGGGGGGAACATCGGCAATCCCCTCATCGAGCTGATCGAGGGAGGCGAGGCGGTGGAGCGGGTGGTGGTGGAGATCAGCTCCTTCCAGCTGGAATGGATCAGCTCCTTCCGCCCCCGGGTCGCGGTGCTCCTCAATATCACCGAGGACCACCTGGACCGCTACGCCACCTTCCAGGAGTACATCGCCGCCAAGGTGCGGATCTTCGAGAACCAGGATGCGTCGGACTTCGCCGTGCTCAACGTGGATGACCCCATCGTGGCCGACATTGCCGGACGCGTTGCCGCAACGGTCTTCCCCATGAGCCAGAGGCGGGAGCTTGCCGAGGGGATCTTCCACCGGGACGGCGTCATCACCTTCCGCCGCCGGGGACGCGAGGAGCGTTTCCCCACCGGCGGTTTCCGGATCACCGGGGTCCACAATATCGAGAACATCATGGCCTCCCTGGCCTCGGCCCTCCTCCTGGGGTGCGACCCGAAGCGGGCCCTGGCGGCCGTCGAGGAGTTCGGCGGCCTCCCCCACCGGATGGAGCTGGTGCGGGAGCTGGCCGGCGTCCGCTACTACGAGGACAGCAAGGCCACCAACGTGGGGAGCGTGGAGAAGGCCCTGGCCAGCTTCGACAACATCACCCTCATTGCCGGAGGGAAGGACAAGGGGGGTTCCTACGGTCCCCTGGCACCGCTGGTGCAGGAGCGGGTGCGGCACATGGTCCTCATCGGCGAGGCCAAGGAGCGGATGGCGCGGGAGCTGGGGAGCCTCACCGACACCCGCCTGGCAGCGACCCTTGAGGAGGCGGTGGAACTTGCCTCAAGACTGACGGCGCCGGGAGGGGTGGTCCTCTTCTCCCCCGCCTGCTCCAGCTTCGACATGTTCCGCGACTACGAGGAGCGGGCCCAGCGTTTCCGGGCGGCGGTGAACCTCCTCGGCACGGGGGAGCGCCCGTGAAACTGAACTTCAGCCTGAACCTGAAAGAGATCGAGCGCTACGATCTGGTCATCCTCCTGATGGCGGTGGCCCTCACCTGCTTCGGGGTGGTGATGGTCTACTCGGCCTCGTCGGTCATGGCCACCAAAAAGTTCCACGACGGCTTCTACTTTCTGAAGCGCCAGGGGATCTACGCCCTGATGGGTTTTGGGGTCATGATCCTTGCCATGCGGATCGACTACCGCCAGTGGCGCGAATACGCGGTCCCGATTCTCCTCGGCTGTCTGGTGCTCCTTCTGCTGGTCTTCATTCCGGGGATCGGCGGCTCCGCCAAGGGGGCCTCCCGCTGGATCCGGTTCCCGGGCTTCAACTTCCAGCCGTCGGAGCTGGCCAAGATTGCGCTCATCATGTACATGGCCTACTCCCTCGACAAGAAGCAGGACAAGGTGAAGATGTTCTCCACCGGATTTCTTCCCTACATGGTGCTCCTGGCGGTGCTGCTGATGATCCTCCTCAAGCAGCATGACCTGGGGGCTGCCTTGACCATGGGGGGGGTCGCCATCCTGATGCTCTTTGCCGCCGGCACCCGTCCCCGCTATATCCTCGGGATGGTGGTGCTGGCGCTGCCGTTTCTCTACTTTCTGGTCATGAACGTGGACTACCGGCGCCGCCGCATCCTGGCCTACCTGAACCCCTGGGAGGACCCCACCAACACCGGGTTCCAGATCATCCAGTCGTGGCTCGCCTTCGGCAACGGCGGCGTCATCGGCCAGGGGCTGGGCGAGGGGAAGCAGAAGATGTTCTACCTTCCCGAGGCCCACACCGACTTCATCCTCTCGGTGGTGGGGGAGGAGCTGGGGCTCATCGGCGTGGTCGTCATCGCGGCCATGTTCCTGATGCTGGTGCTCCGGGGGGTGCGGGTGGCCCTCATGTCCCAGGACCCCTTCGGCCGCTTCCTGGCCTTTGGGATCGTCACGCTCCTCGGCATCCAGGCCTTCGTCAACATGGGGGTCGTCACGGGGCTGCTCCCCACCAAGGGCCTGGCCCTTCCCTTCATCAGCTACGGGGGAAGCTCCCTCATCGTTACACTTTTCGCGGTGGGGATTCTCCTCAACGTGTCGACGCGCATGAAGGGGACGCCATGAGACTTCTGATCGCGGGCGGAGGAACCGGCGGGCATCTCTTCCCCGGCATTGCGGTGGCCGAGGAGTTCCTTGCCCGCAAGAAAGGGAACGAGGTTCTCTTCGTGGGGACCTGGAAGGGGATCGAGGCGCGGGTGCTGCCGAAGCTGGGGTACCAGCTGGAATGTATCACCGCCGCCGGCATCAGGGGGAAGGGGAGCGTGGCCCGGGCCAAGGGGCTTGCCAAGTTCCTCTACGGCTATGCCCAGTCCCGGAAGATCCTGAAGGAGTTCAAGCCCGACCTGGTCCTCGGCGTCGGGGGGTACGCGTCGGCTCCGGCACTCCTGGCAGCCCGGGGGATGCAGATTCCGCGCTTCATCCATGAGCAGAACGCCATCCCCGGCTTCACCAACAAGATGCTTGCCGCGGTGGCCGAGCGGGTTTTCATCTCCCTGGAGGAGTCCCGGAAGTTCTTCCCCGCGGAGCGGACGCTGCTGACCGGCAACCCCCTCCGCCGCCAGATCCTGGAGCAGGTGGCCCTGGCGCCCCGGGAGGAGCGGTGCGATGACGCCTTTCACCTCCTGGTTTTCGGCGGCAGCGCCGGAGCCCACCGGATCAACGTCACCATGGGGGAGGCGCTTCCGTACCTGGTTGATGTGAAGGGACGGCTGCGGATCACCCACCAGACCGGCGAGAGCGACCTGGAGGAGGTGACCGCGGTCTATGAGGAGCAGGGATTTGCCGCCGATGCGGTGGCCTTCATCGATTCCATGGCCGACGCCTACCGCTGGGCCGATCTGGTGGTCTGCCGGGCCGGAGCCACCACCATCGCCGAGATAACCGCCTGCGGCAAGCCGTGCATCTTCATTCCGTACCCCCACGCCGTGGATGACCACCAGCGGCGCAACGCCGAAGCGCTCCTGAAGCGGGGAGCGGGGTTCGTGATCATCGAGCAGGAGCTTTCCGCCGAGCTGCTGGCCCAGACCATCCGGGGACTCATGGACGACCCGGCCCGGCTCACGGCGGTTGGCGAGGCGGCCAAGGGGCTGGCGCGGCTCGATGCGGCCCAGGTTATTGTGGATGAGATGATGTCGGCAATGAAACGGTAGGGGCGGGTCTCAGCCCCCCCGCCAATAATGTGCACAATCAGGGCAGGTCTGGGACCTGCCCCTACAAGACACCAAGAAGGTTTTCATGTACGGAAAGATCGAGAAAATACACTTCGTCGGCATCGGCGGCATCGGCATGAGCGGCATTGCCGAGGTGCTCCTGAACCTGGGGTACACCGTGTCGGGCTCCGACCTGAAGCAGTCCGAAACCACCGAGCGGCTCGCCTCCCTCGGCGGGGAGATCCATTTCGGCCACGCCCGGGAGAATCTGGCCGACGTGGACGTGGTGGTGACCTCCACGGCGGTCGGCGACGACAACCCCGAGGTGATGGAGGCCAAGCGGCGCATGATCCCGGTCATCCCCCGGGCCGAGATGCTGGCGGAGCTGATGCGGATGAAGTACGGCATCGCCATTGCCGGCACCCACGGCAAGACCACCACCACCTCCATGGTGGCAACTGTGCTCACCCAGGGGGGCATCGATCCGACCATCGTCATCGGCGGCAAGCTCAATACCCTCGGCACCAATGCCAAGCTGGGGCAGGGGCAGTTCCTGGTGGCCGAGGCCGACGAGTCCGACGGCTCGTTCCTGAAGCTCTCCCCCACCATTGCCGTGGTGACCAACATTGACGCCGACCACCTGGACTTCTACACCGGCGGCATCGAGCAGATCAAGGACACCTTTGTCGACTTCATCAACAAGATCCCCTTCTACGGCCTGGCGGTCCTCTGCCTGGAAGACCGCAACATCGCCGAGATCCTCCCCCGGGTGAAGAAGAGGTTCGTCACCTACGGCCTCTCCTCCCAGGCGGACATCCGTGCCACCCATATCCGTCTCGAAGGGGGGACCACCTCCTTCGTGGCCCACTACAAGGGGTACCGGATGGGGGAGGTCTCCTTCTCCATGCCCGGGGCCCACAATGTGCTGAACGCCCTGGCGTGCATCGCCGTGGCCATGGAGCTGGACGTCCCCTTCGCCCAGATCCAGGAGGGGTTTGCCAGGTTCGGCGGCGTGGGGCGGCGCTTCCAGGTCAAGGGCGAAGTGAACGGCATTACCGTGGTGGACGACTACGGCCACCATCCGGCGGAGATCAGGGCGACCCTGGCCGCCGGCAAGAGCGGCTGGCCCGAGCGGCGGCTCGTGGTGGCCTTCCAGCCCCACCGTTACAGCCGGACCAGGGAGCTCTTCGCCGAATTTGTCACCTGCTTCTATGACGCCGATGTCCTGGTGCTCACCGACATCTACTCGGCCGGCGAGGCCCCCATCGAGGGGGTGACGGCGGAGCGCCTGGCGGAGGAGATCCGCAAGCACGGCCAGCGGGACGTGAGCTACGTGGCCGACCGGGAGGCGCTCCCCGACCACCTGCGGCAAGTGGTCCGCCCCGGCGACATCGTCCTTACGCTGGGTGCTGGAAACATCTGGCAGGCCGGGGAGGCCCTGCTCGGGAAGCTGGGAGCGGCCGAGGGGTAGTTCCTTGAACGACGAACTGTACGCCGCACTCCGCGCCAGGGTGAGGGGGGAGATCCTGCGCGACGAACCGATGGCGCGCCACACCTCCCTGAAGGTGGGAGGGCCGGCCGATTTCTTCGTCATTCCAGCCGACCGGGATGACCTCGGGGCGCTTCTGGCGCTCCTGGCCGAAACCGGCACCCCGCACCTGGCGGTCGGCGGCGGGTACAACCTCCTGGTCCGGGACGGCGGCATCCGGGGGGTGGTGATTTCCCTGGCCCGCCTTGATGAGGTCAGCCTCCTTGACGGCGGAAGGGTGCGGGCGGGGGCGGGGGCGGCCAACGGGAGGCTCGTGCGGCTGCTGCGGGACAAGGGGCTTGGCGGGCTCGAATTCCTCTGCGGCATCCCAGGCACGGTTGGGGGCGCCCTTGCCATGAACGCCGGGGCCCACGGCGGCGCGATCCTCGACCATCTGGAGGAGCTAGTCACAATCCGGGCCGGAAAGGTGGTGAGCACCGGCCGCGACGGTCTCGACTACGGCTACCGGTTCCTGGGGCTTGCCCCCGGCGAGATCATTGTCGGGGCCACCTTCCGCCTGGAGCCGGCCGACCCCGATCAGATCGGGGCACGCATGGCCGACTGCCTGGCGCACCGGGCCGCGAGTCAAAAAGTCGGCTTTCCCAACGCCGGGTCCTTCTTCAAGAATCCGGAGGGGGAGGCAGCCTGGCGGCTCATCGAGAGGGGAGGGCTTCGGGGAGCGCGGATCGGGGGCGCCCAGGTGTCGGAGGTTCACGCAAACTTCCTGGTGAATCGCGGAGATGCGACGGCAGCCGATTTTCTGGCCCTGGCGGCCCGGATTAAAGATGTGGTCAGACAAATTACCGGCACAGCTCTTGAAGAAGAGGTGCGAATCGTCGGTGAAGAGTGATTAAAGAAGCGCTTCCAAGGAGCGTGCGGGCGGTATGGCGATGACGAGCGATGAACTGAAAACCAAGAAAATCGGCGTACTTATGGGGGGGCTTTCGGCCGAGCGGGAGGTTTCCCTCTCCAGCGGGGCAGCGGTGCACAGAGCGCTTCTGGCCCGGGGATATGACGCCGTTGCCATCGATGTGGACCGCGATCTGCCCCAGGTGCTCGTCAGGGAGTGGATCGACGTGGCCTTCATCTGCCTCCATGGCCGCTACGGAGAAGACGGGGCGGTCCAGGGGGTCCTGGAGCTGATGGGGATTCCCTACACCGGCTCCGGGGTCCTGGCCAGCGCCCTGGCCATGAACAAGATCTTTGCCAAGCAGGCCTTTGCCGCCGCCGGGCTCACGATCACCCCCCACCGGGTGCTCGTGCGGGGCGAAACCTTCGATCCTGCCGCAGCCGGCTTCGACCTCCCGGTGGTGGTGAAGCCATCCCAGGAGGGGTCGTCGGTGGGGGTGAGCATCGTGAAGGGGGCGGCGGAGCTTCCCGCTGCCCTGGAGACCGCCTTCCGCTACGACAACGAGATCCTGGTGGAGAAGTTCGTCAAGGGGCGGGAGATCCAGGTGGGGATCCTGGAAGACCGGGCCATGGGGGCCATCGAGATCGTGCCGAAAAAGGAGTTCTACGACTTCGAGGCCAAGTACACCGACGGCATGGCTGAGCACATCTGCCCGCCGGTGCTTCCCGATGACCTCTACCGCAAGCTCCTGGCCGAGGGGGAGAAGGCCCACAGGGCCCTGGGGTGCGCCGGCTACAGCCGGGTCGATTTCCTGGTGACCGAGGGGGGAGAGTGCTATCTCCTCGAAGTGAACACCCTGCCGGGGATGACGGCCCTGAGCCTCCTGCCGGAGATTGCCCAGAAGGAGGCGGGGATCGGTTTTGAAGAACTGGTGGAGCGGATCCTGGTTTCGGCTTCGTTGAAGATCGGGACTCGGGACTAGGGACTAGTAAAACCATCGCTTGAATTACGAATCCCGACTTACGAATTACGGAAGTTCATGCGCGATCTGCACGTAAAAACAAGAATCCAGCCGGCACAGAAAAGCCGCAACCGGGTGAAGCGGGAGCGGAAGCCGATCAACTGGCGTCCCCTCGTCACCTGGGGGAGCCGGATTGTCCTTGGTGCCCTTGTTGCGGCGGTCGCGGGGATCGCGGGGTATGAAGGATACAAATTTGCCTCCCGCTACGAGATGGCGGTGCTGGAGGTGGAGAACATCGAGGTGTCGAAGCTCAAGCACCTTACCCGCGACGAGGTGGTGGTGCTGAGCGGGGTCAGGCCCGGCGACGCCATGCTGGGGCTGAAGCTGCGTCACATCGGCGAGCAGCTGGCCAAGAATCCCTGGATCGAGACGGTGCAGGTGCGCCGCTACTTCCCCCACACCCTCAGCATCGAGGTGGCGGAGCGGGAGCCGGTGGCGGTGGTGAACATGGGGTTCCTTTACTACATGGATGCCAAGGGGGAGGTCTTCAAGCCCCTTACGCAAGGTGACAGCCTCGATTTTCCGGTCATAACCGGTGTCACCGAAGAGGAGCTGGGCCGGGACCCCAAGGGGACCAAGGAAATGCTTGCCGGCGCCGTGGCCCTCATGGACATCCTGAAGAAGGGACGCGCCTTTACCCTTGCCGACGTCTCCGAGATCCACATCGACAAGGGGTTCGGCCTTACCCTCTTTACCGCGGCGGGGGGGGTGCCGGTGCGGCTCGGCACGGAGGGGTACGAGGCCAAGCTGGCCCGTTTTGCCGCCGTTTACGGGGAGCTGAAGGAGCAGATGGCGGCGGTCGAGTACATCGACTGCGACTACCAGGACAAGATCATCGTCAAAAAAGGATAGAGCGGGGGAGGGGGATACACTATGTCGGCACGAAGGGACAACCTGATCGTCGGACTCGACATCGGCACCACGAAGATCTGTGCCATCGTCGGCAACGTCACGGAGGACGGCATCGACATCGTCGGGATCGGCAGCAGCCCGTCGCGGGGGATGCGCAAGGGTGTTGTGATCAACATCGAGAGCACCGTCGAGTCCATCAAGAAGGCGGTCTCCGAGGCGGAGCTCATGGCCGGCTGCGAGATCCGCTCCGTCTACGCCGGGATTGCCGGGGGTCACATCAAGGGGTTCAACTCCCAGGGGGTGATCGCCATCAAGAACCGGGAGGTGACCTCCGAGGACGTGAAGCGGGTCATCGATGCGGCCAAGGCCATTGCCATCCCCATGGACCGGGAGGTGATCCACATCCTTCCCCAGGAATTCATCATCGATGACCAGGACGGCATCCGGGAGCCCCTCGGCATGAGCGGGGTGCGGCTCGAAGCCAAGGTCCACATCGTCACCGGCGCCGTGGCCAGCGCCCAGAACATCGTCAAGGCCTGCAACCGGGCCGGGCTCGACGTGGCCGACATTGTCCTCGAGCAGCTGGCCTCCTCCGAGGCGGTCCTCTCCGCCGATGAGAAGGAGCTGGGTGTGGCCCTGGTGGATATCGGCGGCGGCACCACCGACATTGCCATCTTCGTGGACGGCGCCATCAAGCACACCTCGGTCCTCTCCCTGGGGGGGAACCACCTGACCAACGACATCGCCGTGGGACTGCGGACCCCCATGGCCGAGGCGGAAAAGATCAAGCAGAAGTACGGCTGCTGCATGGCGTCGCTGGTGGGGAAGGAAGAGACCATCGAGGTGCCGAGCGTGGGGGGGCGCAAGCCCCGGATCCTCTCCCGCCAGCTCCTGGCCGAGATCCTGGAGCCGCGGGTGGAGGAGATCTTTACCCTGGTCAACCGGGAGATCATGAAGTCGGGGTTCGAGGACCTGATTGCCTCCGGTGTGGTCATCACCGGCGGCACCACCATCCTCGAGGGGATGCCGGAACTGGCCGAGCAGGTCTTCAACCTGCCGGTGCGCCGCGGCAATCCCCAGCAGATCGGCGGCCTTGTGGACGTGGTCAACTCGCCGGTCTACGCCACGGGGGTCGGCCTCGTGGTCTACGGCAGCAAAAATGTGGGGATCCGCGAGTTCCCCACGGCCCAGACCGACGAAAACCTCTTCCGGCGGGTCTCCCGGCGGATGAAGGAGTGGTTCGGGGAGTTCTTCTAGTCAACGGAGCGTATTGTTCGCATTCATGTTTTGTACTGCATTGCAATGACAACCAAACACACCATGAAAGGAAAAAGGGGGTAGGGTATGTTCGAGTTTGATGAAAGCATCGATCAGTGTGCCAAGATCAAGGTCATCGGCGTCGGCGGCAGCGGGGGGAACGCCGTCAACACCATGATTGCCAGCCAGGTCGGCGGGGTTGACTTCGCCGTGGCCAACACCGATGTGCAGGCCCTGCGCATCTCCAGGGCTCCGGTCAAGATCCAGATCGGCCGCCAGCTCACCAAGGGGCTCGGGGCCGGGGCCGATCCGTCCCGGGGGCGCGAGGCGGCCCTGGAGGACCGGGAGCAGCTGGCGGAAACCCTCAAGGGTGCTGATATGATCTTCATCGCCGCCGGCATGGGGGGCGGCACCGGCACCGGCGCGGCCCCCGTGATCGCCGAAGTGGCCAAGGAGGCGGGAGCCCTCACCGTCGGCGTGGTCACCAAGCCGTTCTCCCGGGAAGGGAAGCAGCGCCTGGCCAAGGCCGAGGAAGGGATCCGGGAGCTCAAGAAACATGTCGATTCCCTCATCGTCATCCCCAACGACCGCCTCATCGGCCTTGCCGGCAAGTCCATGTCGATCCTCGACGCCTTCAAGCCGTCCGACGACGTGCTCCGCCAGGCGGTCCAGGGGATCTCCGACCTCATCACCACCAGCGGCTTCATCAACGTGGACTTCGCCGACGTGAAGGCCATCATGAGCGAGCGGGGGATGGCCATGATGGGGATCGGCGTCGCCGCCGGCGAGAACCGTGCGGTGGAGGCGGCCCTGCGGGCCATTTCCAGTCCGCTTCTGGAAGACGTGGACATCTCCGGCGCCAAGGGGGTGCTGGTGAACATCTCCGGCTCGTCCTCCATGACCATGGACGAGTTCGAGGCGGTGAACCGGACCATCCACGAGAAGGTCCACGAGGACGCCAACATCATCATCGGCGTCACCATTGACGAGAACCTGGGGGACGAGCTCAAGGTGACCGCCATCGCCACCGGCTTCGGTGACCGCTTCGACGTGGAGAAGCAGCGCCAGGAGCTGAAGAGCGTCAGCCCCATCGGCCCCCGCCAGGAGGTGAACCGCGAGATTCCCACCTTCATTCGCGAGAAGCAGCAGCGGGAGCCCTCCTACAGCCGCCAGAAGGGGTTCTTCTCCGATGAGGAGGACCAGTACGATATCCCGACCTTCCTGAGGAAGTCAGTCGATTAAGCGCAGGCAGCGGTGTGCCGGGGGGCTGCGCCCCCTCGGCACGGCCCGTCCCCTTTTGGTTCAGTCATTGCTTTCAATTTCCCGGCTCCCCACTTACCCCCTCCAGGGGGGCCGGGCCTTTTTTCCCCTTTCTGAATCGTCCCGCCCCGTGGTACCTTTTGACCATGTCGTGGAAAATCATTGAAAAATACCGCCGCATCCTGGCCCAGGAAGAGGGGAGTGTCCCCAAGCGGCGCGGCGGCAAGCTGACCGTCTGCCTCGTCTACCCGAACCGCTATGCCGTGGCCATGAGCAACCTGGGCTTCCAGGCGGTCCATGCCATGATGAACGCCGAGCCGGACATCCTCTGCGAACGGGCCTTCCTCCCCGACCCCGATGACCTGCGGGAGTACCGACGCAGCGGCACCCGGCTCCTTTCGCTGGAGTCCCAGGAACCCCTTTCTTCCTTCGACATCATTGCCTTCTCGGTCTCCTTCGAGAGCGACTACCTGCACATCCCCATCATCTTCGACCTGGCCGGCATCCCGCCCCTGGCCGCGGAACGGACCGCGTCCCACCCCCTTGTCATGGGGGGGGGCGCGGCCCTCTTCCTGAATCCGGAACCGGCGGCCGATTTCCTCGACCTCGTCTGCGTGGGGGAAGGGGAGGCGATCCTCCCGGCGCTCCTGAACCGCATCCGCGCCGAGGGGATCGGCGACCGCGTTCCGTTCCTCGCGGGGGCTGCGGCACTTCCCGGCATCTACGTCCCTTCCCTCTATGAGATGAAGTACGACGGTCCCCGCGTGGTGTCGCGGCGGGCTCTGGGGGGAGCGCCGGCGCGGGTCGAGCGGTGCTGGATGGCCGAGCCCGACGGCCGGGCCACCGTGTCCGAGATTTTGACTCCCGGCACCGAGTTTTCCGACATGTACCTGGTGGAGGTCTCCCGGGGGTGCGGACGGGGGTGCCGCTTCTGCGCCGCCGGCTTCATCTACCACCCCTTCCGGCAGCGCTCCCTTGGGGCGGTGAAGGCCGCCGTGGCGGATGGGCTCGCCCACCGGCGCAAGATCGGCCTCGTGGGGGCCGCGGTGTCGGACTTTCGGGAGATCGGGGAGCTCTGCCGGCATATCCTGGCGGAAGGGGGGACGGTGTCGGTTTCGTCGCTGCGGATCGACCGCCTCGACGAGGGGATGATCGAGGTGCTCAAGGCGAGCGGCCACAGGACCGTCGCCCTGGCCCCCGAGGGGGGGAGCCAGCGGATGCGGGATCTCATCAACAAGAACCTGACCGAGGAGCAGATCCTGGCCGCCTGCGATCTCCTCATCGGCCACGATATCCTGAACCTGAAGCTCTACTTCATCATCGGGCTTCCCGCTGAAACCATGGACGACCTGGAGGAGATGGCCCGCCTCGTGGGGAAGATCCGCGAGCGGGTCATCGCCGCGGCCCGGAAGAACAGGCGGCTCGGCGAGATCATCCTCTCCGTGAACCCCTTTGTCCCCAAGCCCTTCACCCCGTTCCAGTGGTGCGGCATGGAGGAGGCCGCATCCCTGGAGAAAAAGCTCAAGCACCTCCAGCAGGCGGTGGGGAAGCTGTCAAACGTGCGGCTCATCGCCGAGAGCCCCCGGGACGCCTGGCTCCAGGCCCTTCTCTCCCGGGGGGACCGGCGGCTGTCGGGGTTCCTGCTGCGTGCCGCCGAGCTGGGGAGCTGGAAACGGGCGGCCCGGGAGTCCGCCGTTGACGCCGACCTCATGGTCCACCGGAACATCCCCCTTGACGAAATACTGCCGTGGGATGTCATTGCCGGCGCCGACGGCGAGCGGCTCAGGCGGGAGTACCGCCGGGCATTTGAAGAAGAGGTCGTACCCTTACGCTGAAAGCCTGAACCTCCCCACAGTCCGCTGGAGTTCATCTGCCAGTTGCATGAGGCGGTTCGCTGCCATGGCCGATTCCTGGGCTCCACGGGCCGTCTCTTGCACAACTTCGGTAATCTGCTGGATATTGCTGGTGATCTCCGCGGTGGTGGCGGTCTGCTGCTCTGCCGCCGTGGCGATCTGGCTCACCTGGCCGGTCACTCCGTTGATCTGGTCGAGGATGGCCCGGAGCGCCTCACCCGACTTGGCAGCTTCCGTCGTACCACTCGCCACTTCCCTGACCCCCTCGTCCATGGAGGCGACCGCACCTCTGGTTTCCTGCTGGATCGCCTTGATCATCTCGGCGATTTCCCGCGTTGCCCTGGTGGTTCGCTCCGCAAGGGCCCTCACCTCGTCGGCCACCACCGCGAATCCTCTCCCCTGCTCGCCGGCCCGGGCCGCCTCGATGGCGGCATTCAGCGCCAGGAGGTTGGTCTGATCGGCTATGTCCTCGATGGTGCCGATGATCTCGCCGATCTGGTCGCTGCGCGCCCCCAGTCCCTCGACGGTCTGGGCGGCCGCCCTGACCCGGTCGGCAATGCGGCCCATGACCGCCACCGTCTCTTCGACCACCCGGGATCCTCCGGTGGCCGAAGCGCTGGCCTGGCGGGAACCCTCGGCCGCAAGGACGCAGTTGGAGGCGATTTCGTTGGAGGTGGCCGACATCTCCTCGCTGGCGGTGGCCACGGTGCCGGCCTGGGAGGCCACTTCCTCGGCGCCGGTAGCCATCTGCTCCGAGGTGGAATAGACCTGTGACGCGGCCGTGGCCACCTGGACCGTCCCCTGGACTACGGAGGCGATAATGTCGTGGAGCTTGCCGACAAAGGTGTTGAAGGAGCGTCCCATTTCCCCCAGCTCGTCATCGGAGCGGACCTCCAGCCGTCTGGTGAGATCGCCGTCGCCCTGGGCGATGTCGTCGAGCATGGCGTTCATGGAACGGATCGGGCGGATGATGCTGCGGGAGATGAGGATCGTGACCGCCACGGCAATAAGCACCGTGACCGCAACGATTATCGCAATGGTGGTTACTGCCCTGCTCGCCATGGCATTGACGGCCTTGGCGTTCTTGTCGCTTTCCTGGAAGGCGTGCCGGTTCGCCTCGGTGGACACCTCCTGGATGGTCGTGGCGGCTTCTGAGAAATGACTCATGGCTGCTGCCGCCTGCTGGGAAGTCGTGATCTCTCCGCCATGGATGCGGCCCATGACCTGCCCGAATCCGCTCACGTAGGTCGAGTGGCCCTCCCGGATTTTGGCCAGCCACCCTTTTTCCTTTTCGTTGAGTTGCAGCTTGCCGAGCTCGCCCATCCATTGTTCAAGCCGCTCCCGCTTCTCCTGCCACTTCTTCTCGCCGTCGGCGATCTTTTCGGCATCGCCGAGGTTGATCACCACATCCTTTTCATACATCCTCATGTAGAGGATGTTGGCCCTCACGCGGGAAAAGTACTCACCCACCTTGACCTCGTGGGCCAGAATCTCGTTCAGGGCACCGTTGGATCTCTTGATGCCGAGGTATCCCGCAATGCCCGTGGCCACCAGGAGAAGGACCACTATGCCGAATCCCAACAAGAGCCGCGTGCCGATCTTCAGTTTTCCGAACATGAGCATACTCCTTTTGTGCATTCTCCATTGACGAACTCTTTGCAGTGAAAAGAGGGAACACTTGACTCATCGGATAATCGTGAGAAAGCTTTAGGGGAAAATGCGGCAGGACGTATGCGGCGTTTGTGGGTAAATTGCCGGGATGTTGACTTGTTGGCCCCTCTTGAGCGAAATATACGGAGAGAGATAACGATGCTTTGTCTCGATATCCAGCGTAAGGAACTTCCATGCCCACCTACATAGAACCGGTCTTCCGCCCCCCCAGCGAGGCCCGCAGCCTCATCTTCCAGATCACCATCGGCTGTTCCCAGAACCACTGCGCCTTCTGCGGCATGTACAAGATGAAGCGCTTCAGCCTGAAGCCGGTGGCGGAGGTTTTCGCGGAGATCGACGGGATTCCGGCCCGGTACCGTCATCACGTGGACCGGGTCTTCCTGGCCGACGGCGATGCCCTGGTCTACCCCTTCGCGGGGCTCTGCGCCATCCTCGACCGGCTCGCCGGGGCGTTTCCGAACCTGGCGCGGGTCGGCTCCTACGCCTCGCCCAGCAGCCTCGCCACCAAGAGCGTGGAGGAGCTGCAAACCCTGCGGGAGAAGCGGCTCCGGATCCTCTACTTCGGCCTGGAGTCGGGGGATGACGAGACCCTGGCGGCGGTGAACAAGGGGTTTACGGCGGAGGAGATGGCCCGGGAGGCATGCAAGGCCCGGGAGGCGGGGATGAAGCTGTCGGTAACGGCGATCTTGGGGGTGGCCGGGCGGATGCGGAGCCTCGGGCACGCCCGGGCCACGGCCGCCTGGGTGAACCGGGTGAACCCCGAGTTCTTCTCGCTCCTCACCCTCTTTCACCGCCACAACGACGCATTCATCAAAACCCTGGACCAGTGCACCCGCCGGGAGCTCCTGGCCGAGGCCCGGGAGCTGCTGACGCACCTCTCCCCCCAGCGGACCATCCTCCGCTCCAATCACGTCTCCAATTTCCTGGAGCTGGCCGGGAGCTATCCGAAGGACCGGGAGCGGCTCATCGCTTCCGTTGAGGAAGCCATTGCCCGTCTAGAGGGGATTCCAGGATACCTGGACGGGGTGCCGGAGTATGGGGAGGAGTATTACTGACGGAGAGAGATACTGGATCCTTTGCATTGCGATTCATGCCTGCTTCGGTATAATCAAAACGGCTCTTCACCGGGAGAAAAAGGCATTTTATGGCTATCAGGCAGGAACACTACGAGAGAATCAAGGAAATGGCGCAATCCTACGGTGCCACGAGGGTTATCCTTTTCGGCAGCGCCGTCGAAAACCCTGAGGGAGCGCGTGATATCGACATCGCCTGCGACGGCGTACAGGGGTGGAAGCTCTATGAGCTTGCCGCACGGCTTGAGGATGAGCTCCAGACACCCTTCGATGTCGTGCCGTTGAGCCCCCCGAACCGCTTTACGGAACTTGTTGAGAAGAGGGGGCGGGTGCTGCTGTGACTGCCGATGAGTTGCGGGAAGAGATCAGTATCGAGCTTGAGTTGATGGAAGGTGTCTGCAGTGAGCTCTTTGCCTTGCGCCGGGACGTGGCCGAACGCGAGGCAACGGTCCGGGAAAAAACGGCGGCAGCGGCGTTCCTTGCCCAGTTTTACGGGGGAGTCGAAAACATCCTCAAGCGAGTCTGCAGATTCTACGCAATTGAGTTGCCTTCGGGTGCTACGTGGCATTCCGAGCTGTTTCGCTGGTTCTGTGCTCCCTCGAGCCGCCCGCTGCCGGTTCTCTTTGATGATTCGTTGGCCCTTGCCCTTGCCCCCTACCGCAAGTTCAGACATATCGTTTATCACAGTTACGGGTTTCAGGTGGACTGGGAGCGAATGGTGGAAGGAATCGACAATCTGGAAGAAGTGTTTGACAAGTTTAAGGCACGGTTGACCGACTATTTTGAAACTATCTGATTGTGCTGGCCGCAGTCTGAAACGAAAAAAGCCGCTTCGCCATCTGGTGAAGCGGCCTTTTTCGTAGAGGGCCGAAGTACGTGTGATGACCGTAGGCGGTCTCTACGCAGCCATTATCACCTCCGTCAAAACCTTGACCGGAACATTTCAAAATGCCGTACTCATGACCGGCCCTTGGTCTTATCGGCCCGCTCCATCGTTTCTTGAGACATTTCCCCCCACCGGCCACTTTCCTTTCTCCGCGTTCCAACATCATCCCGTTCTCTCTAACTGGCACAACGGTTGCACATTTACGGGTGCGTCCAAAAAGGGCTCGAATTTTCAAGGAGATAGTTCCCCATGGCACACCCGGCGGCCGAGGCAATCGACCTTCAGCCAGCAAAAAGCAACTCGGACATATACATGGCCGTGGCGCTCATCGGCGTCCTGGCCCTGATGATCGTGCCGCTGCCGGCGATTCTGCTCGACATCTTCCTGGCCGCCAACATCACCATCGCCCTGGCGATCCTCCTGGTGGCCCTCTACACCCAGCAGCCCCTCGATTTCTCGGTCTTTCCGTCGGTGCTCCTGGTCACGACCCTCTTCCGGCTCGCCCTGAACGTGGCCGGCACGCGGCTCATCCTCCTCCACGGCAACGAGGGGACCGAGGCCGCCGGGCACGTGATCAAGGCCTTCGGCCAGTTCGTGGTGGGGGGGAATTTCGTGGTGGGGGCGGTCATCTTCCTGATCCTCGTCATCATCAACTTCACGGTCATCACCAAGGGCGCCGGCCGGGTGGCCGAGGTGGCGGCCCGCTTCACCCTGGACGCCATGCCCGGCAAGCAGATGGCCATCGACGCCGACCTCTCCTCGGGTCTCATCAACGAGAAGGAGGCCCGCCGCCGCCGCTCGCGGGTGTCACGGGAGGCCGACTTCTACGGCTCCATGGACGGCGCCAGCAAGTTCGTGCGGGGCGATGCCGTTGCCGGCATCCTCATCATGCTGGTGAACATCATCGGCGGGTTCGTCATCGGCGTCTGGCAGAACGGGATGCCCCTCGAGGCGGCCCTCTCCAACTACACGCTCCTGACCATCGGCGAGGGGCTCGTGGCCCAGATCCCGGCCCTCATCATCTCCACCGCCGCCGGCATCATCGTGACCCGCTCGGCCGACGAGAAGAACTTCGGCCATGAGATCACCGGCCAGTTCCTCAACTATCCCAAGGCCTTCTATGTCTCCTCCGGGGTCCTCTTCGCCTTCGGCCTCATTCCGGGGCTCCCCCACTTCGCCTTTTTCCTCCTGTCGGGGCTGGCCTTCATGGGGGGGCGTCTCGCCAAGGACGTTCCCCAGGTGATGGAGGAGGAGCTGACGGCTCTCCCCATGCCGGCCGAGGCCGGCGAGGCCGGGGAGCAGGCGGCGATCCGCCCCCTGGACATGCTGGAGCTGGAGGTGGGGTACGGGCTGGTCCCCATGGTGGACGCGGCCCAGGAGGGGGAGCTTCTGGAGCGGATCCGCTCCATCCGCCGCCAGTACGCCCAGAAGATGGGGTTCGTGGTGCCGCCGATCCACATCCACGACAACCTGCAGCTCAAACCCCACGAGTACAACGTCCTCATCAAGGGGGCCAAGGTGGGGGGGGGCGAGCTGGCCGGCCAGTACCTGGCCATGGATTCCGGCGCCGTGGCCGGCCAGGTGGACGGGGTCCGGACCACGGAGCCGGTCTTCGGCCTGCCGGCCATCTGGATCCGGCCCGAGGTGAAGGAGCAGGCCCAGCTCTACGGCTACACCGTGGTGGACAGCACCACCATCATCGCCACCCACATCAGCGAGATCATCAAGAAGCACGCCCACGAGATGGTGGGGCGCCAGGAGCTCCAGCAGCTCCTGGACAACCTGTCGTCCTCCTTCCCCAAGGTGGTGGACGAGCTGGTGCCGAACCTTCTGAACCTGGGCACGGTGCTTCGCGTCGTGAAAAACCTCCTGCGGGAAGGGGTCTCCATCCGGGACCTGCGGACGATCCTGGAGACCCTGGCCGACTACGGCGGCCTCACCAAGGACCCGGAGATGCTCACCGAGTTCGTCCGCCAGGCCCTGGGGCGCTACATCGTCGACCAGTACAAGCGGGACGACGAAACCCTCTGCATCATCAGCCTCGACCGCCGGGTGGAGGAGATCGTGGCCGAGGGGATCCAGCCGTCGGAGCAGGGGAGCTACCTGGCCATCGAGCCCAACACGGCCCAGGCGATCCTCTCCGGCATCCGGCAGGAGATCGAGAAGTTCAACCAGACGGGGACCAACCCGGTACTCCTGGCGTCGCCGTCCATCAGGCGCCACGTGAAAAAGCTGACGGAGCGGTTCGTGCCGAACCTGGCGGTGCTGTCGCACAACGAGATTCCGTCCAACGTCAAAATCCAATCGTTAGGGGTGGTGACGCTCAATGCTGGTTAAAACATTCGAAGCAGTGGACATGTCGGAGGCCCTCCGGAAGGTCAAGGCGGAACTTGGCCCGGACGCCATGATTATCTCCTCCAAGAAAGAGAAGCGGGGGGGGATCCTCGGCTTCTTCTCCCGGGAGGTGGTGCAGGTGACCGCCGGCATCGAGATGAAGCCCCGCCAGCCGGCACCGGTCCCCAATCCCTACCGGGAGGCCCAGGAGGAGAACCTCTCCGCCAAGGAGATGATGGAGAGCTCCATGCTGGGACCCCTGGCCCGGGAGCTGAAGGAGCTGCGGGAGCGGGTCGAGGTGCTCACCCGCAGGGAGGCGGCCGCCAAGGCCCAGGCGGCGGCCCAGGCCGCGCCGGCCCCGGCGGCGGAAAAGGTCATCCCGTCGGCGCCCGGCGACTCGGTCCCCAGGACGATCCAGAAGCAGGATCTGGAGGAGATGAAGAAGCTTCTCTTCAAGACCCTGGCCGCCAAGGAGGCCGGCGAAGGGGTCACCCCCGCCGAGAAGGCCGAGGTGTTCGCGAAGCCGGCTCCGGCATCCGCCGACGGCGGCAAGGGGGGCTTCCGGGGAACCCTGCGGGTGATCATGAGCGAGCTCCACCGCAAGGGTCTGGAGCGGAGCGCGGTGCGGGCGGTCATGGAGCAGGTGGAGCCCGAGGCCAAGAAGGGGGGGACCGTGGAGACGCTCCGTTCGTTCCTTCCCCAGGCGTTCACCTCCGTCATCAAGTGCGCCGGCCCCGTGGCCTTCAAGAAGAACAGCCCGCGGATCATCGCCCTGGTGGGCCCCACGGGGGTCGGCAAGACCACCACCATCGCCAAGCTGGCGGCCCACTATGCCCTGCGGGAAAACCACCGGGCGGCCCTCATCACCATCGACAACTTCCGGGTCGGCGCCGTGGAGCAGCTCAAGACCTATTCCCGCATCATGGGGGTTCCCGTGGAGGTGGCGGCCACGCCGGCGGAGCTGGAGGCGGCCATCGAGCTCCACGCCGACAAGGAGCTGATCCTCATCGACACGGCGGGCCGAAGCCACAAGGATAACGAGAAGATCGAGGAGCTGAAGGGCTTCCTGGAGTCGCGGTTCGCCATCGAGATTCACCTCTGTCTCGCGGCCACCACCCGCGACCGGGAGATCCAGGAGGTGGTGGAGCGGTTCGGCATCCTCCCCATCTCCCGCGTCATCTTCACCAAGCTGGACGAGAGCGAGAGCTACGGCAGCATCGTCAATGCCCACCTGCGGACCAGGTTTCCGCTCTCGTACTTCACCACCGGGCAGCGGGTGCCCGAGGATCTGGAAATCGCAACGCCCGGCAGGGTAGCCGGGCTCGTTCTGGGGGAGATCAAGGAATGAACCTGACAGCGACCACGGGAGACCAGGCCGACAGCCTCCGGCAGCTGGCCACCTCCGTCAGCAAGAAGCGCAAGGCCACGGCGGCCCGTACCCACGACGGACAGAACCAGAAGGGGGTCCGGGTCATCTCCGTGACCAGCGGCAAGGGGGGGGTCGGCAAGAGCAACGTTGTCGTCAACCTGGCCCTGGCCCTGGCCAGCCGGGGGAAGAAGGTCCTGGTCATCGACGCGGACCTGGGGCTCGGCAACATCGATGTTCTTCTGGGGCTCACCCCCGACTGGACCCTGAACGACGTGTTCTCGGGCAGGAAACGGCTGGAGGAGATCATCGTGGAGGGCCCCGGCGGGATCAGGATCATCCCGGCCGGGTCGGGACTCCCCGATTTCACCACCCTGGGCCTCCAGGAGCGAGTCAAAATCATGGACGAGCTCGATGCCCTGGAGGAGGATTTCGACATCCTCATTGTCGACACCGAGGCGGGAATCTCCGACAACGTGGCCTACTTCAACACCGCCTCCCAGGAGATCGTGGTGGTGGTGACGCCGGAGCCCACCTCCATCACCGACGTCTACGCCCTCATCAAGCTTCTGGCCACTCGGCACGGGGAGCGCTACTTCAAGGTGCTCGTCAACATGGCCCGCGACACCGACGACGCCCTCCAGGTCTTTGCCAAGCTCTCCAACGTGACGAGCCGGTTCCTTGACATCTCCCTGGACTACCTGGGGTGTGTCCTGCGGGACGACGCCATCCTGGAGGCGGTCAAGAGCCAGACGCCGGTCATCGAGCTCGCCCCCGACTCCCCCGCGGCCTGCTGCTTTACCACCCTCGCGCGGCGGATACTGGAGAGCGGCGGCGAGCGGCGGCTCAAGGGCAACGTCCAGTTTTTCTTCAGGAGATTCCTTGGCGCCGGCGCCGCAACGGAGAACCTATGAACTGTCTGGTAAAGGCATACGAGCAGGAGGCTCAGCGTTCGTCGGCCCAGTCCCGCGATGAGCTGATTGTCTCCCACCTGCCGCTGGTGAAATTTCTGGTGGGACGGATTGCAACCCAGCTCCCCCCCCACCTGGACCAGGATGACCTCATGAGCGCCGCCGTCATCGGTCTCATCACCGCCGCCGAGCGGTTCGACCCCTCCCGGGGGGTCCAGTTCAAGACCTTTGCCGAGCAGCGGATCCGGGGGACCATCATCGACGAGCTCCGCTCCCAGGACTGGCTCACCCGGTCCCTGCGGGACAAGTTCAAGAAGCTGGAGCGGGAGTTCGTGATGCTGGAGCACCGGCTCGGCCGCAACCCCACCAGCGAGGAGGTGGCCCAGTCCCTGGAGATCAGCGTGGACGACTACCACCAGATGCTGGAGGAGATCCACCTTCTCTCCTTCGTGAGCCTCGACGAGTCGTGGGAGGACGAGGACGGCAGCCCCTTCGGGCTCCTGGACATCCTGGAGGACAAGGGGATCGAGAATCCCCAGAGCCAGCTCATGGCCCGGCAGATGCTCGATTCGCTCACCGAGGCCATCGAGGGGCTCCCCGAGAAGGAGCGGCTGGTGATCACCCTCTACTACTACGAGGAACTGAACCTGAAGGAGATCGGCGCCGTGCTCGACCTGTCCGAATCGCGCATCTCCCAGCTCCACAGCCAGGCCATCGTCCGCCTGCGGGCGAAGATGAAGAACATGCGGTAACGTCTCGTAGGGGCGAACCCATGTGTTCGCCCATCAGGGCAGACACACGGGTCTGCCCCTACACATGTATGGGAGAATCTATGAACAGCGGCATCTATTCGGCACTCACGGGGAACATCGCGGCCATGAAGCGGCTCGATGTCCTGTCCAACAACCTGGCCAACGTCAATACCCCCGGCTTCAAGAAGGACCGGATGACCTTCGAGGGGATGCTCCAGGCGGTGGGGGCCCAGCCCCGGCCGGGGGGGGGCACCGATGCCCCGGTCCATGCCGAGACCGCCTTCTTTACCGACTACTCCCCCGGCACCGTGAAGCAGACCGGCAATGCTTTCGACCTGGCCATTGACGGGGACGGCTTCTTCGCGGTCACCACCGCCGACGGCCAGCGGGCCTACACCCGGCAGGGGAACTTCCGGCTCGATTCCACCGGCCGGCTCGTGACCGCCGACGGCGCCCAGGTGGCCGGCGGCATCGTTATTGCTGGAGGAAAGGTGGAGATCAACGGCAGGGGCGAGATCTTCGTGGACGGGAGTCAGGTGGGGCGGCTGGAGGTGGTGGATTTTCCCAAGCCCTATGCCCTCCAGAAGCTCGGCGGCGGGCTCTTCGTGCCGGCCGACCCCCAGGCGGCACCCCAGCCGGTGACCGGCGAGCCGGTGCGGCAGGGGGCCATCGAGGAGTCCAACGTGAACACCGTCCAGGAGATGGTGCAGCTCATCGAGACCAACCGCTACTTCGAGATGTGCTCCAAGGTGGTCAAGGCCTATGACGACCTGACCGGCAAGGCGGCCAATGAACTCGGGAAAATCTAGGGACCCGGGACCGGGGACCGGCAATACGTAGGGGCGGACTGCGTCCGCCCAGAGCGCATGCAATGCGCCCCTACAGGGTGCACGGGAGCAATAAAGGAGAAAGCACATGATCAGAGCACTGTGGACGGCGGCCTCAGGGATGCAGGCCCAGCAGACGAACATTGATGTCGTCGCCAACAACCTGGCCAACGTCAACACCGCGGGGTTCAAGAAGAGCCGGGCCGATTTCCAGGACCTCATGTACCAGAACATGAAGACCACCGGCGCCCCTTCCACCAACTCCACCCAGATCCCCTCCGGCATCCAGGTGGGGCTCGGGGCCAAACTGGCGGCGGTCACCAAGATCTTCACCGTCGGCAACATCAACCAGACCGGAAACGAACTGGACATCGCCATCGAGGGGGACGGCTTCTTCCAGGTGCAGATGCCCGACGGCACCACCACCTACAGCCGGGCCGGCTCCTTCAAGCGGGACAGCCAGGGGCGGGTGGTCACCTCCGACGGTTACCCCCTGATCCCCGAGATTGTCATCCCCAACAACGCCACCGCCATCAACATCGGCAACGACGGCACCGTTTCCGTCTCCCAGGCGGGGCAGACGAGCCCCACCAACGTGGGGAACATCCAGCTGGCCACCTTCTCCAACCCGTCGGGGCTCCTGGCTCTGGGGAAGAACCTCTTCCGGGAGTCCGACGCCTCGGGCAACGCCACCACCGGCACCCCGGGGCAGAACGGCCTCGGCACCACGGCCCAGGGATTCCTGGAGATGAGCAACGTGAGCGTCATGGAAGAGATGGTTAACATGATCACGGGGCAGCGGGCCTACGAGGTGAACTCCAAGGCGGTCCAGACCGCCGACGAGATGCTCCAGACGGCCAACAACCTGAGACGGTAAGATGTTTGATCGCCGGCGCTCGTTGGTGCGCTTCGCGCGTTTGAAGCGTTCGAGCCGTTAAGACGAACGAGCGAAGCGATTGAACGAACGAAGTGATCGAACGGAAAGCAGGCCCATGAAACGGATATTGGCAACCCTATCGCTGTTCGTCACCCTCATCGCCGCCATCTGCGCGTCGGCCGCACCGCCTGCTTTCCAGGTGATCCCCAACGCCCGGGTGAAGGAGGTCATCGCCGATTTCGTCCGGCAGAAGACCGGCGGCCTCGGGATGGAGACGACCCTGAAGCGGGTCGGCTACCAGGGGGATCTGACGCTTCCTCCCGGGGAGGTCAGCTTCGAGGTGGCGGCGCCGAACCGCTGGGAAGGGTGGGGGAAGGCGAACCTGGCCCTCATTGTCCGGGTCAACGACCGGGTGGAGCGCAACCTCTCCATCCCCGTGGAGGTGGAGGCCCTGGCCGATACGGTGGTGGTGCTACGGGCACTGGAGCGGGGCGACGTCATCGGCCCCGACGACATCGCCGTGCAGCGGCGGGATATCTCGGCCCTCACGGGGCGGGTCTATCGCAGCGCCGACGAAGTGATCGGCAAGCGGACCCGGGTGCCGGTGCGGGCCAACATGCCGCTCAAGGGGGACCAGCTCGAAAAGGTTCCCCTGGTCAAGAGCGGCCAGCTCGTCACCATCCTCGTCGAGAACCAGGCCATGCGCCTCACCGCCACCGGCAAGGCCCGGGGGAGCGGCGCCGAGGGGGATATCGTCATGGTCCAGAATCTTGGTTCCCTCAAGGAAGTGCCGGCGCGGGTCATAGATTCCGGCACGGTTCAGGTAGATTTCTAGGTGTTTACGGTCCCCGGTTCCCGGTCCCGGCCTTTCAGGAGTAGTCAGTGAAACGATTGGCAGTGTCAATACTTTGTCTTGCCCTGGCCGGCTGTGCCATCGAAAAGGCGGAGGTGAGAACCCCCTCCTTCGACGAGCAGCTTCCCGCCCCCCGGCCCACCTACGCCAACGGTTCCATCTGGCAGGCGGCGTCGGCGGGGCTTGCGGAGGACCACAAGGCCCGCCGCAAGGGCGACATCATCACTGTCCTGATCGTGGAGCAGGCCAGCGCCAGCAAGCAGGCCTCCACCGACACGGACCGCTCGGCCTCCATTTCGGCCAGCATCCCCTACCTCATGGGGCTTGAGAAGAGCTCCACCCTCTTCGGCAAGCTGACCAATGCCGATCCCGGCAATCTCCTGGGGGCCAGCTCCAGCTCCACCTACCAGGGGAGCGGCGCTACCACCCGCAAGGAGAATCTCGTGGCCACCATGAGCGCCAAGATTGTTGACGTCCTCCCCAACGGCAACTTCCTCATCGAGGGGCGGCGCAACGTGAAGGTGAACAACGAGGACCAGATCATCGTCCTCCAGGGGACCGTCCGCCCCAGGGACGTGTCGCCGGACAATACGGTCAACTCCAGCCTCATTGCCGACGCCCGCATCACCTACACCGGCGAGGGGGTCATCAGCGACCGGCAGCGGCCGGGGTGGCTGCTGAACATCCTGGACTATATCTGGCCGTTCTGATTGCGTAGGGGCGGGGTTGCCCCGCCCTTTGGATAATGAACCCGTAGGGGCGACCCGGTGGGTCGCCCTGCCTGTGTCACGCAATTAACGGGCGAGGCACCGCCTCGCCCCTACAGAAGATGGATAAACCGATGGTACGAAAATTTATTTTGACAGTGCTTCTGTTAATTGCCCTCCCCCAGCTGGCCCTGGCGGTCCGGATCAAGGACATCGCCAGCTTCGACGGGGTGCGGGAGAACCAGCTCATCGGCTACGGCCTGGTGGTGGGGCTCAACGGCACCGGCGACAGCGACCAGACCAACTTCCCGGTCCAGTCCCTGGCCAACATGCTGGAGCGGATGGGGATCACGGTGAACCGCGACGAGATCACCGTGAAGAACGTGGCTGCCGTCATGGTGACTGCCAACCTTCCCCCCTTCGCCAAGCAGGGGACCCGGATCGACGCCCTCGTGTCGTCCATGGGGGACGCCAAGAGCATCGCCGGCGGCACCCTTCTCATGACCCCCCTCAAGGGGGCCGACGGCCGGGTCTATGCCGTGGCCCAAGGGGGGGTGCTGACCAACTCGTTCTCCTACGGGGGGCAGGCGGCCTCGGCCCAGAAGAACCACCCCACGGCGGGGCGGATCCCCAACGGCGGCCTGGTGGAGCTGGAGCTCCCCAACGTGCTGGCCGAGCGGGGAGAGCTCCGCCTCAACCTCCACCAGCCCGACTTCACCACCGCCACCCGCATCGCCCAAGTGGTGAACGAGCGGTTCAAGGGGAGCGTAGCCGCGGCTGCCGATCCCGGCGCGGTGATGATGACTCTGCCCGAGGCCTACCGGGGGCGGGTCGTGGAGTTCGTGGCCGAGATGGAGCGGCTCGAGGTGCGGCCCGATGCCCTGGCCAAGGTGGTTCTCAACGAGCGGACCGGCACCATCGTCATCGGCGACAATGTCAGAATCTCGACAGTGGCGGTCTCCCACGGGAACCTGACCCTCTACATCAAGGAAACCCCGAAAGTCTCCCAGCCGGAGCCCTTCAGCCGCACCGGAGAAACCGCCGTGGTGCCCCGGACCCAGATCAAGGTGAGCGAGGACGGCGGCGGGCTTGCCGTGGTGAAGGAGGGGGCCAGCATCGGCGAGGTGGTCCGGGCCCTGAACGCCCTGGGGGTGACGCCGCGGGATCTGATCGGCATCCTCCAGGCCATCAAGGCCGCCGGTGCCATGCAGGCAGAAGTGGAAGTAATTTAGAGGCCGGGACCAGGAAAGGCATTTGCCGAGTCCCGAGTCCCGAGTCCCGAGTCCCGAGTCCCGAGTCCCGAGTCCCGAGTCCCGAGTCCCGAGTCCCGAGTCCCGAGTCCCGAGTTTGGCATGCAACGTGCTGGATGAAATGCGAGGACAAGGGCCTCGCATTTTTTTACTCAAGTTTTCGCGGATTTTGCCGAAAGGGAAAATATGCAGACCTCCATGCCTCCCGAAACCCTCATGCAGGAGACCGATGCCTCCCGTGCCCGGCAGCCGGCGGCCCGGGGGGACAACGCCAAGGCCGCCCGCAAGGTGGCCCGGGAGTTCGAGGCCATGTTTGTCGGCATGATGCTCAAGTCGATGCGCGACACCGTGGGGAAGAACGAACTCACCGGCGGCGGCAAGGGGGAGGAGATCTTCCAGTCGATGCTGGACCAGGAATACGCCGCTGCCATTGCCGCGAGCCAGGGCGGGATAGGGCTTGCGGCCATGATCGAGAAGCAGCTGGTGCGGGAGGCGGCGCCCCGCGGCGAAAAAGCGCCGATTACGGATTTGAAAGGTAAGGAACAACCATGACCAGTATCAATGACGTCGTCTCCCTGTCCGGCACGGCTGCCGTGCGCTCCGCGGCCCAGGAGCGGCAGGCCGCATTGACGCAGACCCCCGCCTCGGGAGCGGTGCAGTCCCCCGACCGGGTTGAGCTCTCCCTTGGCAAGGTGCAGGTGGAGCGGCTGAAGCAGATCGCCCCGGCGGAGGAAACCGTTCGCGCCGACCGGGTGGCGGCCTTGAAGCAGCAGGTGGCTGCCGGCACCTACGGGGTCGAAGGGCGGTTCGTGGCCGGCAAGATGCTGGCCCTGTTCCGCTAGGACGACGGAGGAGACCAATGTCGCAAGGGATGACGAATCTGGTGAATGTGCTCCACGCCCGCAGGTCGAGCATGGAGGAGATGGTCCAGCTTCTGGCCCGGGAGAAGGAGGCGATCATCGCCTGCGATACGGAGCGGCTCCAGGAGGCGACGGCCCGCAAGCTGGAGGTGGTGGCCGCCATGGAAGTGCTCGACGGCAACTGCCGCCAGCTCATGGCCGGCGAAGCGCAGCGCCTCGGTCTGCCGGCCAATGCGACCCTCTCCCCCATCATCGGCCGGTGCGCACCGGCCGAACAGGCCGAACTGGCCGAACTGCAGAAGAAAATCGCGTCCCTTGCCGGCGAGATCCGCCAGATGGTGGAGGAGAACCGGCGGTTTCTGGGGAGCTCCCTCACCACCATCAACCGTTCCCTCGCCTTTTTCCAGAGCCGCTTCACCGTGTCCGAGACCTACGGCGGCTCGGGGCAGATGGTGGAGCGGGGCGCCAATACCCGGCTGCTCCGGAAGGAGATCTGATCCATGAGCATCGCCAGCATCCTCGACATCGGCAAGAGCGGCATCACCGCCCAGCGCCTCGCCCTTGAGGTGACGAGCCAGAACGTATCCAACGTCAATACCCCCGGCTATTCGCGCCAGACCACCGTCTTCGCCAGCGGCACCGTCACCATGGAGCGGGGCTTCCCCCTGGGCAACGGCGTTCAGGTGGCGGAGATCCAGCGGGCCTACGACGATTTTCTCCAGCTTCAGCTCAAGAATGAAAGCTCCACCAACGGCAACGCCACAACCCTTCTGGCAGCCATGAACCGGGCCGAGCAGCTCTTTAACGAATTCACCGCCGACGGTCTCGGCAAGTCGCTCCAGGATTTCTTCAAGGCATGGCAGGACCTTTCCGTGAACCCCCAGGGCAAGCCGGAGCGGCAGGCGGTTCTGGCCCGGGCCGAGCAGCTGGTGGACCAGTTCCAGCGGGTCAACGGCTACCTGAACGATATCCGGACGGAAGCGAACCAGTCCCTGGAGGGGATCACGTCGGACGTCAATGACCAGCTGCGGCAGATCGCCACCCTGAACAGCCAGATCCAGCAGGTGGAGATCCAGGGGAGCCGCGCCAACGAGCTGCGGGACAAGCGCGACCTGCTGGTCCGGCAATTGGCCGAGAACGTGGGGATCACCTATCTGGAGCAGACCGACGGGATGCTCAATATCAGCCTTGACCTGGGCCAGCCCCTGGTTCTCGGCAAGGACGCGGCGACCCTGTCGCTCCAGCCCGATCCATTGAATGGCGGCCTTTATAAGGTGCTTACCACTCCGCCGGGGGGGACCGGCGCCATCGACATCACCTCCATTGTGGGGGGGGCCGACAACAGTCAGGGGGAGATGGGGGGAGCGCTGCAGGTGCGCGACACCCTGGTGACCGGTTTCATTGCCGACCTGGACGAGCTTGCCTTTACCCTGGCGACCCAGGTGAATGCGGTTCATTCCGCCGGCTTCGGTCTGACCGGCTCCACGGGGCTCGACTTCTTCACCGCCCCCGCCGCCATGGCGGGCTACAGCGGCATGGGGGGGATCGGGGTGAACATCACCAACACCAACGACATCGCCGCGGCCGATGTGGACCCGGCCGTGGGGGGGACCGGCAACAACAGGAACTCCACGGCCATCGCCAGCATCTACGACCTGGTGCTCCCCATGTCCAGCGGCAGCACCAATCTGGAAGGGTTCTACAACGCCATCGTCGGCAAGGTGGGGGTGGCGGTCCAGAATGCCGAGCGCTCCCAGAGCCTCAGCGAGGGGGTCATCAGGCAGCTGGAGAGCCTCCGGGAGTCCCATGCCGGCGTTTCCCTCGACGAGGAGCTGGCCAACCTGATCAAGTACCAGAAGGCATACGAGGGGTCGGCGCGGCTCATCACCACGGCGGCGGAGATGATGGATACCATCCTCGGGCTCGTCCGGTAGGCCCCCTTCAGGAAGCGGAGAGACGACATGCGCGTTACCCAGAACACGACGGCCAACCTGGTTCTCAATAACCTCCAGACCATCCGGAAACGGACCGAGGAACTGGAGCAGCAGGCCTCCACCGGCTACAAGGTCAGCAAGCCCAGCGACGACCCGGTGTCGGCCCAGCAGATACTGCGCCTCAAGGGGCTCATCGCCCAGGGGGACCAGTATGACCGCAACATTTCCAACGGCGTTGCCTGGCTCTCCATGGGGGAGTCGGCCATGTCCGAGATGGGGAACGTCCTCTCCCGGGCAAAGGAACTGACGGTCCAGATGGCCAACGGCACCAACAACCCGAACTCCCTGAAGGCGGCCCAGAACGAGATGATGCAGCTGCGGAGCCAGATGGTTCTCCTGGGGAACACCCAGCTCAACGGCCGCTATATCTTCGGCGGCTTCAAAAACGACACTCCCCCCTTCGACCCGGCGGGGAACTTCACGGGGACCGACGACGATATCATGGTCGAGATCGACCGGGGCGCCTTCGTCCCCATCAACTACTCGGGGGGGGATATCCTGCGGGGGGGGACGCCGCCGGGCTCCACGGGCACCGACATCATCGGCGTCTTCGACAACCTGATTGCCGCCCTCGGCGCCGGGGACCAGGCGGCCATCCAGGCGGAACTCCCGAACCTGGAGGCGTCCACCGCCCAGGTGCTGTCGGTCCGCACCGATCTGGGGGCCCGCATGAACCGCGTCGAGGGAGCCAGGAATGTCCTGGAGGAGATGAAGTACAGCCTCACCAAGGTTCTCTCCGACAAGCGGGACGTGGATTTCATGCAGGTCGTGAGTGACCTCTCGAAGCAGCAGACCGCCTACGAGGCGGCCGTCGCGGCGTCGGCCAAGGTTTCGCAGATCTCGCTCCTCGACTACATGTAGCAAGGGGATTTCACGCGGGAACGCTCGGAAGACGTTGCCGACAGGGCGCCAGGAGGGCGTTATATGTTAGTGCTGACACGAAAAATGGGTGAAGTGGTCACCATCGGCGATCAGATCCGGATCAAGGTGGTGGAGATGAAGGGGAACCAGGTCCGGCTCGGCATCGAAGCCCCCAACGACATGCGCATCTACCGCGAGGAGATCTACGTCAAGGTGCAGCGCGAGAACCAGGCGGCCGCTTCCTGGAATCTGGCGGATCTGGAGGCGGCGGTCACCTGCATCGCCGCGGCAGACAAGGAGTAGCCACCGTGAATATTGCCACCACGCGCTTCGGCGCCCTCGATATCGACGAGAGCAAGATCATCACCATGCCCGAGGGGATGCTCGGCTTCGAGGAGAAGCGGTTCATCCTTCTTACCCCCCCGAACCTGGGACCCTTCTGCTGGTTCCAGGCGGTGGACCGCCCCGACCTGGCCTTCGTGGTGGTCGACACGAAAAGCTGCGCCGTCGACTACTCGGTCAGGCTGACCCAGGAGGAGGCGGATAAGCTCCAGCTCGGGGAGGGGGCCGAAACCATCATCCTCGCGGTGGTCACCATGGCCGCCGACCCCTTCGCCATCACGGTCAACCTCCAGGGCCCCATCGTCCTCAACCCCGAGCGGATGATCGCCAAGCAGATTGTTCTCGAGGGGGGTAAGTACTCCACGAAACATCCCTTCTTCGATTCGGCCTCCAAGGGAACGGCCGCGGCCGTCGGCCGGAGCCGGGCCGTGGAGGATGTGGCGGCGGTATGATCGTTGTAACGTGCTGAACTTGTTTGTTCTCCTGTCCCCCGCTCCCCGGCGGGGGATATTTTTTGAAAAAAATATCGATTCTGCGCATTTTTTTCCTAAAGCTTTTTCCGGGGACGCCGATACAGGAACTAAAGGCCGACGCTTTGGACGACGGCACGCTGTTGAAGGGAAGGGGAGAATGCGGAGCTCGCTGCCGGCCGGGGCGGGGGAAGCAGGCGAACCGGACCTCAACATAATCTCAAAAAGGGGTAAGGAAACCCCGCACATCACTCAAGGAGGAAGTACACCATGGCACTCACAGTCAACACCAACATCGCATCCCTCAACGCCCAGCGCAACCTCACCACGACCCAGACGCAGCTCAACAAGTCGCTCCAGCGGCTCTCTTCGGGTCTGCGGATCAACAGCGCCGCCGACGACGCCGCCGGCCTCGCCATCTCCGAAGGGATGCGCTCACAGATCCGCTCCATGAACCAGGCGGTCCGCAATGCCAACGACGGCGTCTCCCTGGTGCAGACCGCTGAAGGCGCCCTGAACGAGGTCAGCAACATCCTTGTCCGGATGCGGGAACTGGCCACCCAGTCCGCCACCGGCACCGTCAGCTCCGAGCAGCGGGCTTACATCGACAACGAGTTCACCCAGCTCAAGAGCGAGATCGACCGGATCGCCAGCGCCACCCAGTTCAACGGCACGAGCCTCCTGTCCAACTCTTCGGGGCAAACGGTCTCCTTCCAAGTGGGCGCGGGCGCCACTGCCAACGACGTGATTTCCGTCACCATCAGCGCCGCCGGCGCCTCCAGCATCGGCGTCGGCACGGCCAGCGTCTCCGGCGCCACCGGTGCTGCCGCCACCGCTGCCCTGACGGCCATCGATTCGGCCATCACCAGCGTCTCCAACATCCGTGGTACTCTGGGTGCAATCCAGAACCGGCTCCAGTCCACCATCAACAACCTCCAGGTGTCGGTGGAGAACCTCTCCGCCGCCGAGTCCCGGATCCGCGACGTAGACGTCGCCTCCGAGACCGCCGCCATGACCCGGGCCCAGATCCTGACCCAGGCCGGCACCTCCATCCTGGCCCAGGCCAACCAGACCCCGCAGTCGGCTCTGTCGCTCCTGCGTTAAGCCGAACGGGAAGCAGCACCAGGGGGGAAGGCGAAAGCCTTCCCCTTTTTTATTTCCGCCCACTCCGGTTTTTGATCCCTCCCCACGCATTCAGCATCCGATCCCTCTAAAGTTTTCGGCTTCCGTGACGATAAGAGTAACAGCACGGCAGAGGAGTGCCTGTATTCGCACAGGAGTGAATTGTTTCATTGTTTGTTGAACATGGAGCCGAATTTGCAGAAAAGGGCTCAGGGGGTAGTGACATGGCAAACAATATATCCTTCAGCGGCTTGGCGACCGGCCTTGACTCGGCATCCCTCATCACCCAGCTCATGTACCTGGAGCGGGCCCCCGAGCGGATTCTGGAAACCAAGAAGAAGACGATCCAGACCCAGATTGACACCTACAACCAGATTACCGGCTTCCTGAACACCTTCAAGGGGTTGGCGGCGGCCATGAACACCGCCACAACCTTCATGGGGAAGACGACTACGGTGGGGGACAGCACGGTCCTTTCCGCCACGTCGGTCAGTTCCACGGCACCTGGGACCCATGCCATCGAGGTGACGTCCCTGGCCAGGATGCAGCGCCAGGTCTCCCAGGGGTATGCCAGCAATACGTCGCTTGTGTTCAGCACCGGCTCGTTCCAGATCACCGACGATGCCGGCGGAACGCCAAAGACGGTCACCATCGCCGAGGGGCAGAACTCCCTGGACGGTATTGCCGCGGCCATCAACGGCTCCGGGGCCAATGTGAGCGCCTCGGTCATCAACGACGGCTCGGGAACGCCGTACCGTCTCGTCATCAACGGAAAAGACACCAAGAACTATACGTTTGACTTCTCCGGCCTCACCACCGACCCGGCCGGCGGTACCGGCCCCCTGAAGCCAACCCTGCTCGGCGCGGGTGACCCCAGCTACCAGGCCGGTTCCCCCGCCAGCCTCAAGGTGGACGGCATCCCGATTACCAAGACCTCCAACACCATCAGCGACGTGATCCCCGGCGTCACCCTCACCCTCCTCAAGGACGGCGGGGCCACGACCTCGGTAACAATCGATAACGACGTGTCCGGCGTGACCAAGAAGATCAATGAGCTGGTGGGGGCCTACAACGCTGCCATGTCCCTTGTGAACCGCCAGTCCGAGTACAACGCCACGACGAAGAAGGGGGGGGCGCTTTCCGGTGACTCGACCCTGAGGCTGGTGAAGTCCCAACTCCAGAGCGTCATCAGTCGTCCGGTGAGCGGAATCTCCGGCAAGTATGCAACCCTTGCCGAGATCGGTATTACCTCCAGTCAAAAAGATGGCACCCTCTCCGTCGATAATGCCAAGCTCCAGAGCGCCCTGGGGAGCAATTTCGACGACGTGGTAAAACTTTTTACCCAGAATGGCGGGGTTTCGGGCCTTGACACTGAGAAGTACGGGGTTGCCGAGCAGTTCAACAAGATTGTCGACAAATTGACCCACTTCTACGAGGGGCCGAATTCCACCGCCAACGGGATCATTTCCACCCGGGTACGGGGGCTTACCGACTCCATCGGCAATATCGACAAACAGATCGAGGGGATGGAGGTGCGAATGGAGCAGAAGGAGAAGGCGCTCAAAAAGCAGTTCAGTTCCCTTGAATCACTTGTCAGCGGCCTGCAGACCCAGGGGAACTCGCTGCTGAGCTATCTCAGCAGAAACCAGTACTACTACTAAGCACCATCACGGCGGGTCATACGCCGGCCAGGAGGAAGCACGCATGCTCACACCCTTCAGCCAGTACCAGAACACCCAGGTCAGCACGTCGAGCCCGGAGAAGCTGCTCCTGATGCTCTACGACGGGGCCATCAACTTCACCCGGATTGCCCTCGACAAGATGGAGAAGAAGGATATCGCCGGGAAGGGCTTGTATATCGGCAAGGCCCAGGCCATCGTCTCGGAGCTGATGAACACCCTGAACCACGAGGTCGGAGGGAATATTTCCCGGCAGCTGGAGCGGCTGTATCTCTACATCATCGATGAGTACCTGGCGGCGAACATCAACAATTCCCCCCGCTCCCTCCAGAATGCGCTGAAGATCCTGACGGTCCTGCGCGACACCTGGGTCGAGGCCATCGACATCTGGCGGCGGGAGCGGGAGACCGCCGCTCTCCCTGCAGGCCGGCAGCCCCAGTCCCGCGCCATGGGTCAGATGGGATGAGCGCCATTGCTGTCGGGGAATTGCTGGCAGCGGCCCAGGAGCAGTACCGGCTCCTGCTGGAGGAGTCGACGGCGCTTCTGCGGAATTTTGACGGCGCTCCCCCCGAGGGTTTCGATCGTGCCCTGGCCCGCCGTGCCGAAATTATGGCAGTCATTCAGGATATTGACGCACGGATCGCGGAGGCGCTGGCGGCCGCGGGGAGTCCTCCCCGGCAGAATGACGCGGCCGCACTCGGGGCGTTCCGCGCCGCGCGGGAAGAGGCGACCCGAAGAATCATCGAGATCGATTCCATTGTCATGGCCCTGGCCCGGGAGCGCCTTGACCATCTCCAGCGGGAAATGGGGGCCCTCGGCCGCGGCAAGACCGCCCTCCACGGCTACGAAGCCAGCGGCCGCGAGCGGAGCTGCAAGCTGAACAGTACGGCGTAGCTGCCGGGAGCACCTGCCCCCGCCGCCACATCAATTTACGCACTCACCCAGGACGAGAGACCTATCTGCAAGGAGGCACCATTCATGCCACACACAGCACACGCACAACAGCAGCCGGGGCAAGCCGAAGGGGCTGCCCTCATTCGCGAAGTCCTTGCCGACGGCAGGACCCATGCGGTTGAAATGCAGCGCCACGCCCTTGAGACCGCCGCCGCATTCCGCTCCGGGGGGGAGCGCAGGGCCCTGGGCCATTACATCGACTTCCTCAACGGCTTCGATTCCCTCGTGCAGGCCCTTGATTACGTGGGGCGCGCCCTGGGGATCGATTTTGCCTCAACCTCCTTGGGCGATAAGTCCATCACCCGCTTCGCGGCGGACCTGAACATCCTCCTCGCCGAGACCATGAAGGCCCAGGAGCGCAAGGACTGGGTCCTCCTTGCCGACCTGCTGGAGTACGAGCTTGCTCCCCATCTGGAGTCGTGGCAGCAGGTCTTTGCCGTCCTCGGGGAGAGGGTGCCGGCTTCCTGATATCCGCTGGATTCCGTTCCATGGCAACCGAACCGTTCGACTACGGCAAATACTTCGAGGAGCTCCAGAGGATCAACCTCTCGGTCCGCCTTGGCGGGGGGGGCTCCTTTGACGGCAGCGCAGCCATTTCTTCCCTCAAGGGGAGTCTGGCCTGGCTCGAACTATACGGCAGTGAACAGCCGCCCCTGGGAGGGATACGGCCGGGGGCCGAGGTGTCGATCTCGGCGTGGACCGGCGGAGCCCTCTGCCGCTGCGATGCCAGGGTGGAAACGGTCCGCGGCGACCGCCAGTTCTCCGTCCGGCTGACCGGCGAGGTGAAGGAAACCCAGCGGCGGGAGTATTTCCGGCTCGACGTGTCGCTTCCCCTGCTCTACAAGATTCTTGAGGGGGTCACCCCAGAGGACGCCGAGGCCGACTGGGTTTCCGACCGGAAGGTGTACTGCCGTCCCCCCGAGATGGTGCCGTGCGGCGAGGGGCACAAGGTCATCGACTGGGACGGTGAGGACATCGCCCCGGTGCGGGTAAATCTCAGCGGCGGCGGCATTCGCCTGCGGGTTTCCCGCCTCGTCCAGTCGGGCACCCTGGTGAAGCTGACCCTTTTCCCGTCGCTGCCCCAGCCTCGACCCATCTACGTGGTTGGGGAGGCGCTCCGGTGCCAGGAGATAACCCTCAGCCGGCAGCCCGGCACCCATTACTCCCTCTCCCTCAAGTTCACCCTGATCGTGGACCGGGACCGGGAGGCGATCATCTCCTACCTCTTCAATGAGCAGCGGCGTGAGCTCATGAGCAGAAATGATCGCGTATTGGTGAAGGGCGCAAGATGACCCCCTCCATCCCGGACGAAGCCTCTCTTCCCCGGGCGGAGGTGCTCGCCGGCCGCAGGGGGCAGGAGACCGCCCGCGTGACGGGAGAGGGGGGATGTGAGTGTTACCTCCATTCCCTCTACGACCCCCGGGGCGAGGCCGCCGCCTTTGTGCCGGCGCCGTTTTCCGCCTCAACCGTCCTCTTCCTCGGCACCGGCCTCGGCTACCACCTCCCCCTGGTCCTGGCGGCCAATCCCCAGGTACGGCGGATCGTTCTCGTGGAGCGTTATCCGGAGCTGGCGGCCCGGGCTGCCGAAGGGGCAGCCGGCAACGGCGTCCTGGTGGAGATCGTGACTGCCACCCCAGGAGACCCTGCGCCTCCCCTGCCCGCGGATCTTGACGCCGCCGCCCTGGCGGTCGTCAGCCATCCTCCCTCCCTCAGCGCAAACCCGTCGTGGTACGCCCGCTACCAGGTCGCCAGCGCCACCGTTGGTCACGAACGGCCGAACGGAGCGCAAGCGTCCCGCCGCGGCCCCCTGACGGTGCTGATCCCCTTCGAGGCCTACTACACCCAGCGGGAGTGCATCAACGGCTTCGCGGCCCTCGGCCACCGGGTCGTCACCCTCGACCTGCGGGGCCGGGAGGGGGACGAGGTGCCCCTTTTTCGGGAGGCGCTTCTGCGGGAGCGCCCCGACCTGGTCTTCAGCGTCAACATGCGGGGGCTCGACCGGCGGGGGGTCGTGGCCGGGATGCTGGAGCGCCTCGGCATTCCCCTGGCCCTCTGGTTTGTGGACTCCCCGGAATTCATCCTCTACGGCGAGGCAATGCCGTCTCCGGCCGCGTGCCACGTCTTCATGTGGGACCGAAGCTATATCCCGGCCGTGGCGGGGCAGGGGTACCGGGTCGATTACCTCCCCCTGGCCGCCGATACGGTCCTGGCGGAGCAGGCAGCGGTCCAGGACCGTTTCCGCGCGCCCCTTTCCTTTGTGGGCAACTCCCTGGTGAGCGGTTTCCTGGCGCGGCTTGCCGTCAAGTTTCCCCCGTCAGTTGCCGGCGACGCCTTCGTCGGCCGGGCGATGGACCGCATCATCGCCTCCCGCGGGGACCAGGCGCGGGTGCTCGACGAGCTCATCGCCGAGGCAGCGCCGCTTCTGCCCGATGCCGACGCCCGCCTCTTCTTCCGGGCGTACCTGCTTCACGGGGCCACCTCCGCCTACCGGACCCGGCTCCTGGAGCGGCTCCTCCCCCTGGGGCTCACCTTCTTCGGCGATCCGGACGGCTGGCGCCGGGTCTTCGGCCCCGGCATCCGGGCCTTCCCCGACGTGAACTACTTCCGCGAGACCCCGGCGGTCTATGCCTCGGCGGACATCAATATCAACGCCACCAGCCTCCAGATGCCCCATACGGTCAACCAGCGGGTATTCGACGTCCCCCTCTGCGGCGGTTTTCTCCTCACCGACCGGCAGGGGGCGCTTTTCGAGCTGTTCGACGAGGACGAAGTGGCGGTTTATGATGGAATCGATGCCGTGGTGGAGACGGCACGCTTCTACCTGGGCGAGCCAGGGTTGCGGCGGGCGATAGCGGAAAAGGCCCGGCAGAGGGTGCTGGGTGAGCACACTTACGGACACCGGATGGGGAGAGTCATAACAACGGTGATTGGGGACGTAAAGGCCGGGACCAGGGACTGGGGACCGGGGACCGGGAAAGGCGGAACCAGGGAGATGGTTGTGCGGTGATTACCCCGAGTGGGGAAGGGGGGGCATGCAGTGGCTGGAAAAGCTTTGGATTTTACTGGTCTCTGGTCCCGGCCGTTAAGTCCCGAGGTGTTGAAGCACGGCCCCTTTGAAGCTGTCAAAGTCGCCCAGGTGCTTGCGGAGGATGAGGAGGACGATTTCCGCATCCACTGCCTCGTACTGGTGGACGACGATATTGCGGAACTTGGCCATCTTCTCCATGACAGAAAAGGTATCCGCCCCGATCACTCCGTTTTCGAAGAGGACCCGGAACGTGTCGGCATAGGTGGTCGGCACCCTCATGGCCGAATCGGCGATGATATGGGCGGCTATATCGGCGCAGGTCTCGATCATCATCTGGAGCGTTCTTTCCACGACGCGCTGGGTCTTCCAGTCGGCCTGATACTCGGCGAGTGTTATGCCGGCGTACTCCGACACCTGCCGTTCATAAATCTCCAGCTGCGAGATTTTGCGCATCACCAGCCCCTTATCCACCATGACCGTACCTCGCGGAGAAAAGATTCCCTTCCTTTATGCTGAAGTCGAAAAATTCACGGAGTATGACTGATTCGTAGCGGTGACGCACAAACGGCTCCTTGTCGACCAGGAGCCGTTTGCGCCGCAGAACACGCCCGGCAAGGGAGAGGGGAGCGCCGTTCAGGATTACCACGTCGAGTTCGGAGGTGCCGAGAATGTCGGAAATTGTCGAGAAAAGCTCCAGCTTCGCCTCGGCCCGGTTCGCCGAATCATTCAGATAGACGGCGATATCGACATCGGAGAGGGGCCGCTGTTGTCCCCCGGCCAGTCCGCCGAACAGGTAGGCGAAAACAACCCTGGAATCCTGCTCCAATGCGTTTGCCAGGGGGGTGAGCCGGTGGTGAATGTTGTCGGGGAGCTGTTCGAATTTGATCATCCGCCATGCCTTTGCCGAGCCGTGAGAGAACGATGGCAGTATAGCGGACGGAGCAGGGAAAAGCAAAGGCGGGGTAAAGGCCGGGACCGGGGACCGGGGACCAGGAAAGGCGGAAACCGCGAAATGGTTGCGAGGCGATGCCCGGGGTGCGGATGTAGAGCTATGCGCTGTCTTGAAAAGGTGTTGGGTGTTACTGGTCCCTGGTCCCTGGTCCCTGGTCCCGGCCTATCGGCTCACCCTTCTCCCCCTCGTCCGAGAGGAGTACGATATCCACCCGGCGGTTCTGCGCCCGCCCCTCGGCGGTGGTGTTGTCGGCGATGGGGCGATACTGGCCGAAGCCGGCGGCGGAGATGGCGGACGGCTCGAAATCGTATGATTTTGTCAGAAAGTGGACGATGTTGGTGGCCCGGGCCGTGGAGAGCTCCCAGTTGGAGGGGAACTGGGCCGAGCTGATCGGCATGGTGTCGGTGTGCCCCTCCACCCGGACCCCATTGGAGTAGCCCGCCAGGGATTCCGCCACCTTGGCGAGGAGGGGATAGGCGCTTTCGCGCACGATGGCGCTCCCCGAATCGAAGAACCCCGCCTCCTTGAGGCTCACCACGAGCCCCCGCTGGGTAATCCCCACGCTCACCTTGGCCTGGGCCCCCTGCTTCACCAGATAGGCCTCCATGGCGGCCTTGATGGCCCGGAAATCCTTCTCCCCGGCCCGGGCTTTCCCCCCCATCTTCTGTCCCTGGCTCCGCCCCTTGTTGAGGAGGTCGGGGGTAATGGAGGGAACGATCCGGAGATCGGTGGAGTCGATGACCGTCGGTTTGGCCGCGGACCCCTGGAGGGTGGTGAAGCCGAAGGATTCCCGCATCGACTGCATTACCTGCTCAATCTTCTTCTTGTCCGACTGCCCCATGGCGTAGAGGGTCACGAACACGGCAAAGAGCAGGGTGATGAAGTCGGCGTAGGAGACGAGCCACCGCTCGTGGTTGGGCTCCTTCTCGTGTTTCTTCGGTCTGGCCATGGGGGTATTACTTCCCTTTCTTGTCGGCGCCGTCGTGGATGAAGGCCTTCAGCTTCTGCTCGATGAAATGCGGGTTCTCGCCGTTCTGGATCGCAATGAGCCCTTCGAGGATCATGCTCTTGCAGGCAAGCTCCTCCTTGATGCCGTGCTTGATCTTGGTGCCGAAGGGGAGGCAGATGATGTTGGCGGTCATGAGGCCGTAGATGGTGGCCACGAAGGCGACGGCGATGCCGGCCCCCAGCTTGGAGGAGTCCGACAGGTTCCCCATGACGTGGATGAGGCCGAGGACGGCGCCGATGATGCCGATGGTGGGGGCGTAGCCGCCGGCCGCCTCGAAGAATTCGGCACTCTGCTTGGCGTGCTCCTCGTAGTAGGTAATCTCGATCTCCAGGGTCTCCCGCAGCTTCTGGGGGTCGATGCCGTCCACCACCAGGGAGATTCCCTTCTTGGTGAAGGGGTCCTTGACGTTCTGGGCCTCCTGCTCCAGGGAGATGAGGCCGTTGCGGCGTGCCTTGGCGGCGTAGCCGATGATCTCCTTGATGACCTTCTCCGGGTCGTTGTGGGCCGGCATCAATACCTTCTTGATGTCCTTGACCGCGCCGATGATGGCCTTCAAGGGGAAGCTGACGAAAGCGGCGCCGAAGGTTCCGCCCAGCACGATGATGGCCGCCGTGGGCTGGATGAGGGCGGAGATATGGAGCCCTTCCAGGACGGCGCCGCCGAACACCGCCCCGAAGCCGAGACACAAACCTATGATTGTCGCTATGTCCATTGAAGTTCCTGCTTGTTATTCGATTGATGATTCTGGTTTTTCCGGTCCCTGGTCCCGGCCTTTCAGTCTTCCAGCAGGCAGCAGAGGCGGTAGGTCGCCATCTTTTTCCGGAAAAGGTACTTCTTGCCCGGCCCCGGCTGGGCCCGCCGCAGGACGATGGCCTTGAAGGAGACGATTTTGTCCACGATTACCGGCGTCTTCTCCAGGACCAGGTATTTTTTGCCGTTGGCCAGGGTCAGGTGGGTATCGGGGGTCTCCTCGATGGTCTCGATCAGGTCGGGGTTCACGAAGAATTCACTGCCGTCGAGGCGGGTCAGCTTGATCATGGGTCACCTTTCTCAAAAAAAAACGCACCGCTCTGTTTTCTTTTCGGTCCGGCGCCGGAAAACTTTAACTGCCGGGTTAACTGCCGGGACCAGGGGCCGGGGACCGGGGACCGGTAAAAGCGCATAACTCGATCGGAAGCAAGTGGTTCCGAGCTGTTGACAGGTGTTTTCGATTTTTTATTTACTGGTCCCTGGTCCCTGGTCCCGGTCTTACAGGTTTTCCGCAAGACATCGGCCGGTCTCGTAGAGCCGGTTGGTCTCCCGGGCCACGGCCGCCAGGTCGTCGACGGTGATGCTCTCCCGCATCAGGGTCAGGAACGTGGCGATGGGGGAGACGAGGGGGTCCCGGTACCCCATGAGCTTCACCTCGGCTTCGATGGCTGCCTCCCGCTCTCCCAGGCGCTTGATCCTGTCCACGGGGAGGGGCTTCCTGCGGGTCGCCTCCAGGATTGCGGCCGTAACCTTCGCCCCGTCGCACATCAGGCGGTGGAAGGGGCGCAGGGCCTCGTCCGCCGGCTCTCCCGCCGCCGTGCCGGTGCCGTCGAAGCAGCGCTTCCACATGGTCTCGCGCCGCTTCGTGAGGCGTTCCGCCTCCGGGTCGCAGTTGAAGAGGCCGTCCCAGGTGAGGTAGCCGTCCGGTGCAAAGCCGCTCCGGTAGACTTTCACCCCGGGGAAATGGCCGTCGGTGAGGCCGTCGCCCCCCTCCAGTATGAACCGTGCCGCGCTGTAGACCGCCTCGGGGGTGATGGCGGTCCGGCAGATGGGATCGTTGCAGACCATGCCGTAGGGGCAGGGGGAGCAGGAAAGGAGGGGCTGGAGCGCCAGGTGCCCGGGGCCGTAGGGGCCGGTGCAGCGAAAGAAGGCCGGGCCGATGCAGAGCATCACCGCCGGCACCCCCGCCGCGGCGGCAAAGTGCATGGTGCCGGTGTCGTTGGAAATCAGGGCCGCGCACCGCCCCACCAGGGAGTAGAGCCCCTCGATGCTGGTCTGGCCCACGGCATCCACGGCAGGTATCTCCATGGCGGCCAGGGCCTGTTCCGCCAGTTCCTTCTCGTTGGGGGCGCCGAAGAGGATCGTCGTCACCCCCAGCTCCCGCTGGAGCCGGTCGGAGATGGCGGCAAAGTGCTCGGCGGGCCAGCAGCGGATCGCCTCGCTCGCCCCCAGCTGGAGCCCCACGAGACGCTTCCCCCCGAGGCCGCGCTCGGCCAGGAACCGGGTCGCCTCTTCTTCGCCTTTCTCCGACGGCGTCAGCTCCACCCGCTTCCCGTCGGGCATGACGCCGCCCAGGCGGGTGAAGACATCCACCAGGTTGATGGGGTTGTACTTGCGGATATGGTCGTTGAACCAGCTGAAAATATACTGCCCCCAGATGGTGTGGATCTCCCGCTGGCCCCGCTCGTCGGCCACGAAGCCGGCCACCTGGCGGCAGTTCATGGCCGAGGCGAGAAAGGCCGAGAGGCCCGAGCAGGTGATGTTGACCATCAGGTCGTATTCACCCTCCTCCAGCTGCCGCACGAAGGAGTCCATCTCCCGGTAGGCGGCCAGGGGGGTCTCGCCGGTGGCGATCTCCCAGGCGATCTTCTGCTTGGTGAGGACGATGGTCCGGTCGATTCCCCGGATGAGGGGAAGGATCCCCTGGAAGCGGTCCTCCACGATGGCGGTGATCCGGGCACCGGGATGGGCCTCCCGGAGCCGGCGCAGGAGCGGCGTCATCTGGATCATGTCGCCGTAGCGGGCGATGGCGAGGATGGCGATCTCGTTCATTCCGGTATCTTCTCCCAGAGGACCTCGACGTTCTGGAGCATGAGGAAGAGCCGCTCGGCCCGGGAGAGTTTCCCCTCGCCGGTGACGATCCCGCCGAGGACGTCGCCCATGCCGAACCAGCGCCGGTCGGGGACCCGGTCGAGAATCTCCGCGAGCCCCGGATGGCGCCCCATGTCGGCCTCGAACTCGTCCCGCAGGGCAATCCGCCCCCGGACCCGTTCCGCCACCTGGGGGAACTCCCCCACCATGGTGGCCACGAGCTCCTCCATCCGCCGCTCGTAGGTATGCTCGGCCAGGACCCGCCGGCGCCCCCGTTCTGCAATCTCGCACCGGGCCTCGTCATCCCGGAGGTAGCGGTCGATCTTGTCCCGGGCCTCGGCCAGGCCGGAGAAGGTCTCCACTTCGTCGTCGGCCAGGAGTTCGGGGAGGAGCCGCCGGCGGTCCACCAGCTGGAAGGCGCTGCAGGCGGCGATCTCGAAGGTGCGGGGGTTCACGAAGTCGCCGTCGGGCACCACGCCGTCGCAGGTGGTGGAGGAGTGGAGGTTCAGGTTCACCGCCGAGGCGTTGAAGATCCTGACGCTGGTCTCGGTGTCGATCCGGGCCCCCCGCCGCTGGAGCCAGGGTGAGAGGGGGGAGATCAGGGGCCAGTCGCTCCCCCAGATCTTGAAGGGGTAGTCGGTGAGTCCCTTGAAGAAGACCTGCCGGTTGAAGTAGCCGGCCCCCACGAAGGAGAGGGGGCTTCCCAGCTCTTCACGCTCGGCCTTCGTCAGCTCCACCGGCCGATGGATGTCGGGGGCGGCGCAGGTGGGGAGATAGGAGTAGCGGGTGACGCCGATTTTTGCCAGTTCCGCGGCGAAATTCTCCTTCTGGATGCCGAAGAACCACGACGCGGCCGGGGCTGACTCCCGCCAGTAGGGGAGGACCCGGTAGTCCTCCACGAACCAGAAGGCGGTGGGGATGCCCCGGGCTTCGAGCCGCAGCATGGTTTCGGCCATGAGGGGGGCCTGGGCCAGGGCCAGCACCATGTCGGGGCGGGTCTCCCGGGCCCGGAGCTCCACCGCCTGGGAGAGGTACTGGGCCAGGCCATTGTTCAGGGCCCGGCGGCTCTGGTTGTAGCGGAACCCCTTTGCGAATTCCATCCCCGGGGCAAAGGTCTCGCTGGCAAAGGGGATCACGTGGTGACCCAGGGCCTGGAGCGCCCGGGCGCAGTGGTGGGCCGCCGGGAGCGATCCGCCGGCGATGGGGTTCACCACGAGGATGCGGAGCCCCCCCCGCTGGGCCAGCCGGAGTCCTTCGGCGTAGCGGCCGAGGCGCCCCAGGGCTTCGGTCACCCGGGCCGCGCCGGGGTGGACCGCCACGTTCCCCCTGAGGAGCCGGTCATGCCGGCGGCGGATCAGGTCCTCCGGCACCCCGGCCAGGAGGGAGAACCGTTCGATGACTCCGGTGAGGTCGCTGTGACTGAAGGCGGCCCGAAGCATCGCCGGATCGTCCTCGATGACCGTGCCGCCGAAGCCTTGGGCCGCCAATGCCGCCAGGTGATGCCCCAGGCCGAAGCCGACCACGGTGAGGTGATCCGCCGGCGCGAACCGTTCCGCCTGCTGGCGGCTCCACTCCTCCGCCTCCCGGGCCGGGTTGTAGGGGGAGTGGATGCAGATGTCGCCGACCCGGGCCGTGAGCCCCCCCTGGCGGGCCGGCTCCACGGCGATGCGGTTGTCGGGTTCCGCCGCCGCGATTCGGGCGGCCAGGTCCGGGTCGCGGCGGCGCAGGGCCGTTATGTTTTTTTCGAAATGGGTCATTGAATCGGTCGCTTCGCTCGTTCGATCGCTTCGCTTGTTCGATCGCTTCGCTTGTTCGTTTATAACGTCATGAACATTTTGAACGTGCGAGGCACACGAACGAGTGTCAGCGATCGAACATATTCACGCCGCCATGCTTTCCTGAATCCGCTCGAAGAGCTCCCTCCCCCCCTCGTAGTCGGGGGCGAAGAGCAGCACCTTCTCGACGCTCTCCAGGGCCTCGGCATTCCGGCCCGCCTTGAACTGGATGCCGGCCTGGGTGTAGAGCATGTCCAGGTCGGCCGGATGGTGCATCAGGTAGCGGTCAAGGTGCGGCAGCGCCTCGTCGAACCTCTCCGTGGCGTAAGCCAGCTTCACCACTTCGTGGAGGGCGGTTAGGTTCTCCGGGTCCCCCTCCAGGGCGCGGCGGAAGCAGTCAAAGGCCTCGCCCCCCTTCCCCTGCATGTTCCGGACCATCCCGAGGCCGCAGAGGGCGCGGGCATTGGCTGGGTCGGCCTTCAGCGCCCGGTTGAACCAGGTCACGGCCTTTACCTGCTTCCCCTGGAGGAGGCTCACCACCCCGAGCCCCACCATGGCTTTGAGGTCGGCTTCGTCCTCCTGGATGGCCTCCTGGTAGGAGGCTGCCGCCTCGTCGAGGCGCCCCAGGTTTGCCAGGCAGTCACCCCGGTCGGCCAGCACGGAGCGGTCCCCCCCATCGATGAGGCGGGAGAAAGCCTCCAGTGCTTCCTCGAACTTTCCCTGCTCCTTGAGCAGGGAAGCCGGGACCGGGGACCGGGGACCAGGGACCGGTGAAGGCGATGACTGCTGACCGGTTGATTCCTGTTTTTCCCGGTCCCTGGTCCCTGGTCCCTGGTCCCGGAGCTTCGCGAGAAGCTCTCCAGCTCCTTTGTATCCGGGGGAGAGGGCCAGGAGCCGTTCCACGGCATCGTGTGCCTTCGCCGGCTCGTTGGCCATGTAGAGGATGCCGGCATAGGAGAAGAGCATGTCGGTATCGCCCGGGTGGTACATGAGGTAGGTCTCCAGGTGTCCTGCTGCCTCCCTGAAGCGATCCAGGGCATAGGCGAGCTTCACCAGCTCGTGGAGGGCCGTGAGGTTTTCCGGGTCGGCGTCGAGGGCCTTGCGGAACAGGTCGAAGGCCTCCCCGGGGCGCTCCTGGGCGTTGCGGACAAGGCCGAGGCCGCAGAGGGCCTTCGGGTTGGCCGGATCCTCACGCAGAGCGCGGGAGAAGGCCTTTGACGCCTCGGAGAGCTTTCCGGTCAATAATCTGACAATGCCGATCCCCACATGGGCCCGGGCGTCGGCCGGGGCAGCGGCCAGCGCCTCTTCGTAGAGGGCCAGGGCGTCGTCGTGCTTGTCAAGGGCGGCCAGGCAGTCCCCCGCATCCACGAGGACGGAGCGGTCGCCTCGCGTCAAAATTTTGGAGAGGACGTCAAGGGCCTCGACGAAGTGCCCCTCACTCTTGAGGGCCAGGGCGGTCTCCCGGTCGGAGACCGGGGGCACCGCACTGCACGAAGGCGTCTCTGCCGCGGGAATCGGCTGCACCGGCAGCGCCGTGCGGGGAGTTTCCGGCGCGGTCGGCGCCGGGAAGATCCGGAGCCGGCCGTCGGAAATCTTTTCCGTCCGGAACCCTTCAGCCCGGTAGAACTCCTGGTCGTCGCAGCGCACCTTTCCCTGCCAGCGGGCCAGGAAGCGGCGGATGTTGGGCTCGTCGTGGGCCTTGCGCCCCTCGCTTGTCTCCTCGAAGTGGATCAGGACGCTCTCGGGGGTGTAGAGGATGCGGCGCCCCCGCTCCCCGGCCCGGAGGCAGAAGTCCACATCCTCGAAGCCGTTCACGTAACCTTCGTCGAAACCGCCGAGGTCGGTGAAGAGCTCCCGCTTCACCAGCATGCAGGCGGCGGTGACGCACTGCATGAAGCGCTTGCGGTTGACGGCCGGCGCGTCGGTAGTGAAGCCGTTGAAGATGTGGTAACCGATGGACTGCTCGTTGAAGGCGACTCCGGCATGCTGGGCCCGGCCGTTGGGGTAGAGGAGCTTGGAACCCACGATGTCGGCGCCGTCCCGCTCTGCTCCCCTGATGAGCCCGTCGAGCCACCCCGGATGGGGGATCGTGTCGTTGTTGAGGAAGACCAGATACCGTCCCCGGGCGATCCGCCCCCCCTGGTTGCAGGCCTTGGCAAAGCCCAGGTTCTTCAGGTTGGTGACGATGGTCACGTCTCCCGAGAGGGTCCGCAGGTAGTCGGCGGTGCCGTCTGAGGAGGCGTTGTCCACGAGGATCACCTCGTAGCCCAGGGACTGGTCGGTGTTGAGGGCCAGGGCCTCCAGGCACTGCTTCGTGTACTCCACCTTGTTGTAGAGGGGGATGATGACGGAGACCTTCGGGGCGTCTGAGCCAGTGGCTGCGGCGACCGGCGCGAACGGTTTCGGTGAGATGGTCATTGCCTGCTCCTTGGCTGTGGTGTCGGTGCGGCCGGCGATCTGGCGCCAGGTGTCGAGGAAGAGGTGGCCGCGGCTCTTCAGGGTGTAGTTGGCCATGACCTCGCTGCGGGCCGCCAGGGCTATGGTGTGGCGGCGGTCCGGATCGTCGATGAGGCTTTCGATGGCCGCCACCCAGGCATCAACGTCGTAGCCCGCTACCAGGAGCCCCGTTTCCCCATTCTTTATGCAGGAGCGGTAGGGGGGGAGGTCGGCGTAGATGCCGGCGATGCCGCAGGCCGAGTATTCGAGCCACTTGATGTTGCTCTTGCAGCGGTTGAAGCGGTTGTCCTCCAGGGGGACGAGGCCGATGTCGATTCCGGCCTTCTGGATCGTCCGGGCGTAGTTCGCATACCCCGGTTCGAAGGTGATGGACGAGAAGCCGGGAAGCCCCTTGATCCGTTCCGTGTCGCATCCCATGAAACGGAAGGCGACCCGGCTGCCGTACTTTGTGGCGATCCGCTCCAGTACCTCCTCCAGAAGCCGCAGGTCGGCCCTGTGGTCTGGGGTGCCTGCGTAGCCGATCACCACCGGCGAGCCGGCGGGCTTTACCGGGAACTGAACCGTCCATAGCCGGTCGTCCAGAAGGTTGGGGAGGACGTGGATCTCCCTGTGGTACGGTGCGAGGGCCCGCTTCATCTCCTCGGTGGAGACGGTTACGGCGGTGGCCCTGGCGATCAGGTCGAAAATGTACGGTTTGGCAGCATCTGCCCCCCGTTGGTGGGGGTTCGTGGCCGGTACCTCCACGAGGAGGTCGTCGGTCTCGTAGATGACCGGTTTTCCGGAGGCGAGGATCTGTTCCAGAAGCGGGGCGGTGTTTGCCATGGGGAAGAAGCGCTGAACTATGATCAGGTCAGCCCAGTCAATGAGCTTTGTGTTGACCCCTGCCTGGTCGGTTCCCAGGTCGACTCCCCACCTGAGTTCCACGGAATCGGCAAGGGTTTCGCAGGGTGCGATGACCCTGATGCGGGCACAGGCGTGCTCCGGGTGGTCGAGGGAGTAGACTGCTACCTTGAGCCGGTTCCCCGCCGCGGTTTCGGGCGCGGGGGCAGGAAGCTCCGCCAGGGCGCCGGCGGCAGCCTGGTTGTCCGGCTCCACGGCCAACACTTGCTCGTAGCGTTTCCGGGCTTCGGCCGCGTCTCCCCGCTCTGCCGCCAGTTCGGCCAGGGCCGTGAGGGCCGGCACATCGCTCTCGTTCCAGTCGATGATCTGCCGGTAGACGCGGGCCGCATCGGCGTTTCGGCCGGTTGTGCGGTAGACGGCGGCCAGGTTGTGGCTGGCGAGGGGATTCATCCCATCTGCGGCCATCGCCCGCTCCAGCTGGGCCACCGCATCGGCCACGGCGCCGCTTTTCAGGTATGCCAGGGCAAGCTGGTCCGCCAGGGCCGATTCCCGCTGCGCTTCCGTGGCGCCGGTGGCGGACAACTCGGCGATGCGCGCCTCCCCTTCGGTGCGGCGTCCCGCGGTGAAGAGGGGTGCGATGGCCTCGGTGCGCCCTTCGAGAAAGGTGTAGAGGTGGCGCATGAACTCCCAGGTGTCGGCCCGCTGGCGCCGCTGGACTTCAACGGAGGCCAGATGCCGGTACTTGGCGTAGATGGCGTTCCTGGTGACCAGGAACATCGGCACCGTGCCGGTGGTCATGCCGCTTCCGTCCACTCGGCAGGAGAATTCGCAGGTTACCTTCGGGATATGGGCGAAGCGGAATTTCCGCGACATCCGAATCCAGAGATCCCAGTCCTCGTGGCGGCGGAGGCTCTCATCAAAGTAGCCGCTTTCTTCGATACAGCTCTTCTCGTGCATGAAGCAGAGGACCGGCACGAAATTGTCCACCAGGATCCGGTCGTAGTCGAAGTCGACGCCGTGGGCAAGCTCGCGCCGGACCACTTCGTAGCGGCCGCTGGCCTGGTTCTGGAATGCCCGGTAGGAGTCGGTGTAGGCGACCTTGTACCCGCTTGCCTCAAGGAGCGTGACTAGGGTTTCGATGTGCTCGGGGTAGAAGAGATCATCGTCGTCCAGGTAAGCAATGTATTTTCCGGTGGCGTTGCGGATGCCGGTATTGCGCGCCCCGGCAAGCCCCTTGTTCCGCTCGTGGCGGAGGTAGACGGCGCCAGGGGCCACCTCCTTCACGAGCCGCTCCACATCCTCCCCGGCGTCGTTCACTACGACGATCTCGATGTTCGGGTAGGTCTGGGCGAGGATGCTCCGCAGGGTGTCTGGTAGCATATCGGGACGGTTGTAGGTGGGGACGATGACCGAGACGAGGGGCTGTGTTGTATCGGTCTTCGCCGCCGGTATTTCCTCGAATCCCTCCCACTCCATGATGTGGGAGCGGATGTCGTCGTGCTGCATCAGGTTGGCGCAGAAGCGGCACTCCGCGATAGGGCTCTCGGCTCCCCGCCGGCAGGAAATCCGGAGCTTGCGGTAGGTGTCGTTGTTCCAGAACTCTTCGATCCGCTGGGTGAGGGCGTTGCCGAACCGGTAGACTCCGGATTCCACCTTCTTCTTGAAGTGGACCTCCCCGCCGCCGCAGGGGTAGACCTCGCCGTCGAAACCCACCAGGAGCTCTGTTTCGGTCCAGACGCACTTCTTTGGCTGCCCCTTCTCCCGGAAGAGGGGCTCGTGGGCCATGAAGATACCGTAACGCTCGGCCAGGGCCTTGGCTTCCATAACCTTCCGGTCCGAAAGCTCTTGATGGAAGACGAGAGATTCCTTGTCGTCCAGAAGGTATTCAGTGGCTTCGATGTTCAGGTGTCGGATCGACTTCGGATAGAATCGGCAGTAGAAAATGTTCAGGTGCCGCACCCCCAGCTGGTGGGCAAGCTCTACAAGGGTCGGCAGCTCCTCGATGTTGAGCCGGCTGATGGCGCAGGAGAGCTGGAAAAGGGTCTGTCCGCAGGCCTTTTCCCGTTCCCGGACGAACGCTGCGGCGTTGTCGCAGACCGTTTCGAACTGGTCCACCTGCATGAGCCGCTTGTAAGTGGAGCGCGTCGCCGCGTTGATGGAGATGTTCACCAACGATACCTTTGTTGCCATCATCTCCACCGAAAGCTCCGGCTTCAGAGCGATGCCGTTGGTGGTGACGGTGATGTCGATGTTCGGGTACCGTTCGTTGGTATAGCGGATGATCGGCATGAAATCCGGATTGAGGAGCGGATCGCCGGCCCCGGCGAGGCAGATGTTGCGGAAGTGCTCCAGGTGGAGGTTCTCAGCCATCCGCGCGAACTTGTCGAGGGTGATGACCTTCCCACTTTTGCTTCGGTAGTAGTCGCCGCCGCAGAAGACGCACTTGGCATTGCACTTGTCGTTCAGGAGAAAGTGGACGGTGTGGGGAAGGATGCGGCATATGCCGTTCTGGACATCCATGTCGTGTGTCATGGGTACGCTCGCTGGGTGGAATGGTGGTGCTACTGGTCTGCAATAGTTGAGAGGGCCGCAAGGTTCTTCCGGGCATTTTCATTGCCGGGGTCGATGCTCACGGCTCTGGCGAAATACTCCCGTGCCCCGGCGATGTCGCCGCTCTGATAGCTTATGACGCCGAGGTTGTTGTAGGGGGCTCCGTTGTCTGGAGCCAAGGTGGCCGCCCTCTCAAAGAAATGGGCCGCGTTGCGGGTGATCCCGAGGTTAAAGCAGAGCTCGCCCGCCTTGAGCGCCAACGCAGCCGAAATGGTTTCCTCCCGGAGGCTTTCGATGAGCTCCTTCAGGGAGGGGAATGCCTCGTTCATCTCGTTTGGGACGAAAAGCAGCTTCTGCAGTTCCAGGACTTCGTACCACCTGCGCGCCGGGCTCCCCGGTTCTGCGCTGACGGTGCGCCCGCCGCGGGCGGCCCGCTGACGGAGTTGCGCCACCCCCTCGTCGGCCCCGCGGTTCGCCAGCTTCTTGACCACGATGGTGAAACCGTTGCCCACCTTGTCATCCACGTCGGCAACGGCTTCTATCGTCCACTTCATCTCAAGCGTCTCGATCATCCAGAGGACCAGTTCGAGAAGGTCCTCGGTGATCCAGAAGTGGTAGTGGCCGATGAAGTCCCCTTCGGCCCCATGGACGAAGTCATCGACTAGGTGTTCCAGGGTGGTCCGGGGCTGATCCCGGTCCATGGTCCTCTCTTTGTGGGGAACGATTGCAAAGATGATTCCGCCCGGCTTAAGGAGCCGGTCCCATTCGAGAAGCGCCTTGACCGGGTCAGGAAAGTGTTCCAAGACATGGGAGCTGACGACAAAATCCTGACTCCCGTCCGGCAGGGGGATGTCATCGCCCGGCGCCACCACATCCACGGGGAGCGCCGTGCCGCAGATCCTGATTTCTTCCAGCTTGAACTCGGTGTCGAGACGATCGCACATGTCCACGTTCAGCGTGTCGAGTCCGAAGGGGTTGTGGGCTGCGCCGCCTATCTCCAGGCCGGTGCCGCGACAGTACGCATGCGCAAGGGCCGATTCGCGGAAGAACGAGTGATGGGAAACCGTCATGAAAACTCCGCTCATGGGGATATCCGTCAGGATGCCGCGACGCTCTCCAGGTGCGAGCGGACCGCATGGTCGTTCGGTCGGGCGTTCAGGAAACCGGCACAGAGATTTCGTGCCTCTTCGTGACGGCCGGCGGCCCGGAGCACCTGGCTCGTGTTGACGACGTAGGTGCCGTTCTCCGGCGCCATGGTGAGAGCGGTGCTCAGATAGGTCAGGGCTTTGGCGGTGTCGCCGTGGTGGGAGCAGATGACCCCCAGGTTGTTCCATGCCTCGGCGCACTCCTGGTCGATCTCGATGGCGCGGGAGAAGAGTGAGAGGGCGCCGTTGAGGTCGCCGCGCCGGAAGAGTTCTTCCCCCATCTCGTTGGTGAAAGATGCCCGTTTCTTGACGGCTGCCGTTTCTGACAGTTTGAGGAACATCGCCTCGTACTTGGCGGCCTGCTGTTGCCAGCTCCAGCCGTTCTCGACGCTGGCGCGGGCATTGCGGGCCATGGCCGGCCGGTCCGCTGCGGCGAGCTTGCGGATCGCCTCCGCGATGGCCGCCACGGTGCGGTTGACCAGGTAGCCGTTGTGCCCGTCGACGATCAGCTCGGGCATGTTCCCCACCCGGGTCGAGATGACCGGCAGCCCGCAGGCCAGGGCCTCCAGCGCCGGGTTGGGGGTTCCTTCCCATTCGGAGGCGCAGAGGTAGAAGCTCGCCTTGTGGTAGAAGCGGTCCCGAACCTCCTCCTGGCTCATGAGTCCGGCGGTCCCCTTTGCCGCATTCCGGTCGAGGACGATCAGCTCGGCGCCCGCCTCCCGGCATGCGGCGGTGATGAGGTCAAGCCCCTTGTTGCCGGCCGAATCCGAGTTGCCGATCCAGCAGCCGACCAGCTTCGGGGGGCGCCTCCGAGGCGGGCGGAAGAGTTCCGTGTCGACGCCGTTCTGGCAGCAGAAGAGCTTCTCCTTCGTCGTGGCGAGGTTGTACATCTCCCGGCTGTTGACGACGCCGCCGATGCAGCGGTGGCTCTGGAGCAGCGCCTCGGCATGGTCGAGGAACTTGGGACAGCTGCAGCCGACGATCAGCTTGACGGCGGGCACGCCGGCCACCCGGTCCGTCAGGTACGGGTCGAAGATCATGACGAAGTCGTAGGGCTCGTGGTCGAAGGGTTCGTCCATCTGGTGGATATCGACCCGGATGCACGATGACATACCCTCCCTGATCCGGTGCGCACGGTGCCACCATGCCCATCCCTCCACGTCGTAGAGGATTCTTATCCGCAGCGGTTCGGACCTGATCTCCGGCGTGCGCGTGATTGCCGCCGGCTGCGGCGTCTGCCGGTTCTGGCGCAGCCATTCCTCGCAGAAGAGGAGGAGCCACAGGGGACCGGTGGCGTTGGCGGCGATGAGCTCCTGCATGGCCGTCGGGTTGAAGAATTCCAGCAGCGTCGAGCCACTTCCCGTCAGCCGCTGGCGGAGGATGTCGTGGAGGTGCCCCGAGGGGGCGAACCACTTGGTGAGCGGGATCGCGAACCCCATCTTCGGGCGGTGAAGGAATTCGGGGGGGAAATACTTCTCACCCACCTTTTTCAGGAGGAGCTTCCGCTCCCACTCTCCCCGGAGGTTCTTCCCGATGCCGAACTGCTCGGGAATCGACGCCGCCAGTTCTGCCACCTTCACATCCACAAACGGCGGACGGACCTCGAGGCCGTGCATCATGCTCGCAATGTCCACCTTGGTCAGGATGTCGTAGGTCATGTACGTCTTGACGTCGAGGAACTGGGCCTTGTGGCAGGGGGAGAAGGGGCGCGCCGTGGCATAGGCCCGCTCGAAGGTCTCCTGGGGGGCCGGGCAGACGTCCCGGTACTCGTCGCGCCAGAGGGAGAGGCGCCGGCCGGTGTCGGCGTAGTTGATGAACGACAGCCAGTGGGCCAGGGAGGGGCGGATGCTCCGGTCCTGCTGGAATGAGTTGAGCCAGTCGCCGTGGGACCAGTAGCCGGCGAAGAGCTCGTCGGCCCCGTCGCCGGAGAGGACCATCGGTACGTTGCGCCGGGCCACCTGGCTCACGTAGTAGGTGGGGATGGCGGAGCTGTCGCCGAAGAGGTCGCCGTAGCAGCGGACCAGGTCGGGGAGGATCGCCAGGGCGTCGGGCTTGACGATCTCGATGTGGTGGTCCGCCCCCCAGCGCTCCGCCGCGAAGCGGGCGTAGGGGGTCTCGTTGAACTCGGGCTCCTCGAAGCCGATGCTGAACGCCTTCACGGAGCGGTTGAGGGTGCGGGTCATGTAGGCGAGGATGAGGCTGGAGTCGACCCCCCCCGAGAGGAACGCCCCGAACGGCACGTCCGACACGAGGTGCGCCCTGACCGAATCGGCCATGGCCTCGTCGAGGGCCTCGACCCAATCCTGCTCGCTCCGGTTGTAGTCGGGCCGGAACTGGAGCTCCCAGTACTGTTCGGGGCCCGTCGAGCGCCCGTCGAAATGGATTGTCATCCGGTGGGCCGGGGGCAGTTTGCGGATCTGCTCGAAGGCAGTGCGGGGGGCTGGAATGTACTGGAGCCAGAGGTATTGGTCCATGGCGGTCAGGTCGAGGCTCCACGGGATGCCGGGAAGCTTCCGCAGGGCCTGCACCTCCGATGCGAAGCCGAAGACGCCATCCTCCTGCAGGTAGTAGAGGGGCTTGATCCCGAAATGATCCCGGGCAAGGAATATCTTCCCCTCCCGGTGGTCGGCCACGGCAAAGGCGAACATGCCGCGGAACATCTCCACGCAGCGCTCCCCCCACTCCTCGTAGGCATGGACGATGGTTTCGGTGTCTGAGTTGGAGACGAAGCGGTGCCCCTTCCCCTGGAGCTCGGCCCGCAGTTCGCGGTAGTTGTAAATCTCGCCGTTGAAGGTGACCCAGACCCGGCCGTCTTCGTTGAACATTGGTTGCCGGCCGCCGGCGGGGTCGATGATGGAAAGGCGGCGGTGGCCGAAGCCCACAGGGCCCCTGATTTCGATCCCCGAGCCGTCGGGGCCCCGGTGGGCAAGAGAGCGGGTCATTTCATCGAGAAGGGGTTCGCTTACTGCCGCATTATGGGTGTTGAGGATGCCTGCTATGCCGCACATGGTTACCGGTCGCTCCTTCCCCATTGGCCGCCATGGAGGAGGTGCTTGCAGGCAACTATGCGGTTGTGTCTCGCCTTGATGTTGCCTGATTCTCTGGCAAGAGCTTCTCCGTACAGGGCCATTGCCTCTGCGTATTCTCCCCGTGCCATGTGATCGTTTCCCTTGTGCAGTGGACTTGCCACAGGAGAGAGGAGCCAGCCATTTTTCCGTTGAACCTCTTCCACATGGCGCATCATCATTTTGAAAACGGCAACTTCGTTGTAATCGCGATGGGCGCGTTCCCACCCTGCTGCCGCTACCTGACGGCGTTCCTCGTCGTGTTTCAAGTAATAGTGGCAAAGCTCGATGGCTTCTTCGATGGAGTCAAAGCCAACGACTTCCCTGTTCAGTTCGAACAATTTGCCGAGATGGGCCTTGTTGTCGCAGATCTGCATAACCCCGTTTGCGGGAAGGATGAATGTCCTGAAGTTGATGGGGCCGGTAGAGTTGTGTATGTTGATGCCTATTTTGCTCCGCTGGTAGAGAGGGATGCGATCCTGATCACGAAGAAATCCGTTGGGCCAGCCATGCCCGAAGTAGGCTCCCTGGGGGAAAGCCGCAGCGAACTTGTCGAGTCGTTCCTTACGCCACGAACTGACCCGCTCGCAGAGCAATGTAATGTCTACATCGCGAGTCCCGTTTAGGATTTTTTCCTTAGTCAGTGAATGGTCATAGTCGACCGAGAAAAAGCCCAGAGGCCAATGTCTTGCCTCTTTCACGCCCCATTTGTAGTAGGTCTCGACCTCCGCAATGTTGCCGACAAGGGCGAGATCGTACGACGAGGCGACCGGCCGGGAGAGTCGATCCGACGATTCTGGATCGTCAAAGCAGGCATAGACCTTGAAAATTGGGATCTGTCTTACAAATTCGGGATGGAGATTGATCCCGTTCCAGTTGACGAACACATCGTAAGATTCGAGCTTGGAAGCAAGTCGGTCGTACATCGACAAGAGTTCCCGATCCCGCCGGCGCCATCTTCCATCGAGCTCCGGCCAGTAAATGCAGGGTCCGGGGGGATTGAGGGTCAGGCAGAAACCGTCTACGTCGATACCGTGGGAACGGAGGCGTCCCAGCCACGCTTCCACCCATGCCCCAACACTGTATTCATAGGGGTACCAACTGTATCCCAGAAGAATTTTCATGGAAGCAGTGCCTTTCTAACTGTTTGAAGGTATGCAGATAATGTTGACGCTGTGAGAGCAGTTCATCGTTTCACGCAGGAATTGGGCTTCACTGGGGAACGGTTGCCCGTTTCTTTCCGAATAGAAGGTGTATCCCAGATCCTTCAGTTGTTTCGCAAGGGCCGGGACGTCGCTTCCGGCTGCCATGAGAACGAGCTGGGCAAATTCAATCAAGAGAATTGGCCTATATTTGCGCAATGTTTTTTGCGCTCCCCTGATAAACTGTGGCTCCGCTCCGTCAATATCTATCTTGATGAAATCGATTTTGTTTAGGCCAGTGGACTCGATGTAACTGTCAAGGGTTTCCAGGTGTATGGTCTCGGTGGCAACAGGTTTCTTGGCGTCGTCATGCCAGTAGAGGGTCGCTGTGGAATCGTCGATGAGGAGTTGCAAGTCTCTTTTGACGTCTGAAAGCCCCATCTTCAATACGGTTACGTTTGTGCAGCCGTTGAGGTCCAGATGCTCTGTCAAGCGGCGGTGGAAGTGATTTGACGGCTCAAAGGCGTACACCTGTCCTGTTGTTCCGACGAGCTTGCTGAACTGTACGGTGAAGTAACCGAAATTTGCGCCGACATCGAGAACTGTCATGCCTTCTTTCACGATATGGCTCACCCAGTACGTGGATTCAGGCTCAAATATCCCTTTCGAGAGAATCTCCCGGTCAACGAATTTGGTTGCATCGAGTTTCCATGTGTTGCCGTTGGCCATGCACGTGATGACGTTTTGGTTTTGTCCGAGGATTGTGACCGGACATGAGGTCGGAAACATGTAGCCATTGTTAGGGGCGTTCTGGGGAACCGATATTTGTTGCTGGTATGATTGTTGGTCGGCAGACGGGGAGCTGGTAATACTGCCGGGATGCCAGATGGTCATATGACGGTGCAGCAGATTCAATTTGTCGGTGTTACCGGTTGTTGTATAGAGTCTGCTGAGTTCGTGGAAAATTTTCAGGTTCTGGGGGCTTGTCTCCAAGGCGCTTAACAGAGTCTGTTCAGCCTGGTTCTGTTGGCCAATCAGGGATTGGAGTTCAGCGAGTATTTGGTAGGTTTCAAGATATTCGGGAAACTGACGAATGCTTGCTGCAAGGAGAGAGATCGCACCGGCGTTATCTCCTGCCGACAACTTCCGCGACGCGGATTCCAGGGTTGCGGAGATGGCAGTATTGCTGGGGGTGAACGGATGAGTGGGTTTCCGGGCGATCAGAAGTATGTGGGGGCTGAAAAATTGGTCTGCGGGCAAGGATTCCCCCAAGATTCCGGAAATCTTGTTGATGAAATAAATGAGCCAGCGTCTGTCGTCTCTGAGCTGAGGATGATTCCAGTCGTAGTACACAATTCCATCATTCGCATAATCACAGTAGAGGATGGAATCTGTAAATTGAGAGACCGTATGTTTCAGCTTGTTGATATCCGTGATCTCGAGGTTGTGGGCAGCAATCATTTCATTGAAGGTGGTCGAGTCGAATGCAAGTTCGAAGAGGGCTCCTTGGAATCCATCGAAACGCGGTACTGAAAGAACGAGGTAGCCACCCGGTTTGAGCAGGTCAAAATGTTTCTTTATCGCGTTAGCATAATTATCAAAGTGCTCGATAAAACCGAAAGATGTAACTACGTCGTATTGTTTGTCAGATACCTCAAAAAAATCTTTGTTGATTATTTCGTAGGAAGTAATTCCGTTGAATTCAAAGAGCGATTTAATGTTATCGGCATAGTCGCTGAATTCGATTGCAGCCGGCTTGTATTTGAAACGATGGGCAAGATAACAGAGATTGGCGCCTGGATATGCACCGATTTCTGCACAGGTATAGGACTCGTTGGTGGGCAGATATTTTTCAAGAATCGAAGAAAAAAGCATGCCCTTGACAGGCCAGGGGGAAAACGAAGAGGAATGCTTGCTGCTCCAGTATTGCTTGTCGGTCAGAAAGGACTCTGTTGCCGGTACTGACGGCGATACTGAATTCGTTTTTGCTGCTGTTGCCTTGTGTACTTGAATAAAGCCAATCCAGGAATTCTTGAGGTGAAAAACCTCTGCATCGAGTGACTTGGCCTCCAGAAATTGTTCCACGCCTGTCATTACGGCGTTTATCCATTCGTATTTATTTCGCAGGGTCGGTGAAAAGTCATGCCACAGGATAAACCCGCCATGCTTAACCCGGTCATAAATTAAGTTCGTATCCGAAAAGACCGCTTTCGTGTCGTGATTACCGTCGACAAAGACGATACCCAGTTCCCTGATCGTGTCAGGGACTACCCAAGTGAAGGTGTTGGCGTATATCTGTTCGATATTGTTGAGATTGAGCTTGCGATAGTAGGATCCTATCTCTTCTTTTGTGAGAAGATGGGTGATGAACGTTTCCTCGGCAGAAATCTGCTCAGGAAGGAGGTTGACAGTGTAGATAGTTTGTGAAGGGTTGTTTGAGGCAAGCTCAGCAGCGCTCCTGCCGTGGGACGTGCCGATATCAAGGCACGCACCGTCGCAGTTGGCGGACAAGATGGTGAGGACTTCGGCATCTCTGCGCTTTCTTTCGAAGAGATCACATTCCGATTCGACGAGGTCAATATCGTTTTCTATGATTATGCCGTCCCGTTGAAACCCAAAGAATCTTTTCAATTCCTCTATTGACTCGAATGTTTTTATTTTCATTCGTAAGGTGTCTCCTTGAGTGTTGTTTGAATCATCAGACTAGGATAAGTGATGATTTGTGCCGATGCTGTTGCCGGGTTGATGCATGTATTGTGCCTATAGGGTGGAAGGTGCAGTCGGGATTTTGACGAAAGCTCTCTGTCGAAAGCTTGGAGAACACGAAAGAGTTGCCATTCAGAAACCGGTAGGCTGTCGGGTCAGGGTACAGAATCACAAGGTACATGCTGGGCTATCGGGTCAGGCTTCCAAGATTCGAAGATTGAGGTTGCTGGTTTTCCGGAGGGTTGTTGTCGGCTCGTTTTGAATGCGTTCTTGTCATTGCAGTGCATTATCATTATAGGTATCCCTGCTCTGCAATACGGAGAGGAGAAGCTGAAGATGAGGGGGGTGACGGTGGGGCTTACCAGATGTGGCGCTTGGGTTCGGCCGTATCGTTTTGAAGGGTGGCTAGGCCTCTGGGTTCATGTCGTATGCCCCAGGAGCCACGAAAATGCAGGAACAACAGACACCGATGCCGGAATGCCCGGTGTGCTGGGGGGCGCCAGGGTAATCAGGATTTGTCGTGCCTCGGGAAATGAGGAGGCCGCGGAGACGAGTGCCCGTACCTCGCGGTCACGGGTCATCGAATCATCAAGGTCGGCGCAGACCTGTATCAACTCTTCCCGACCATCTCCATATCGGGCCAGAAAGTCCACTTCAAGGTCGTCGCCAGACCGGACATAGGTGATACTGGCACCGCGGCGTTCCAGTTCCAGCATCACCGCTGTCTCCAGGGCATGGCCAAGATTCGCCCGGCCCGTACGGTCGTACAGGGGGATCAGGCCGGGATCTACCGGGTAGGCCTTGCGGGGGTTTGACATCCGTTTGCGCTCGGAAGCCGCCTCCACCCAGAGCGGGCGAACCAGGAAACAATCCTCGAGGTAGCTGAGGAGCTGATGGACGGTGTCCTTGGCGATGGCGATTCCCTGGGACTTGAGGGCCGCATAGAACTTCTCGGCGCTGAAACGGGACGCCGGATTGCCGAGGAGGTGCCGAACCAGCCAGCGGAGGCCGGCTAAATTGCTCACCCCATGCCGCTCTACCACATCCCGCAATATGGCCACATCGACGTAATCCCGAAGCAGGCGCAGGCGGGTTTCCCTGTCTGCATCCTGAACTTCGGGAAAGCCTCCAACGGACAGGTATTCGAGCAACTCATGCTCGAGCCGGGAGCGGTCAGGTGCCGGCAGAAAATCGAGGGAGGCGGGAATGTTGTGGCCGCGGTGACGGAGGAACTCAAGAAAGCTGAAGGGATGAATCACGACTTCCCATCCCCGTCCGCGCAGAGCTGTGGCAATCTCGCGGGAGAGGAGGGCTGCCGAGGAACCGCTTACGAATACCTCGACCTTTTCCGTGTCCAGAAGCCGCCGTATGAAGCGCTCCCAACCGGGCACCACCTGGATTTCGTCGAAGCACCAGGTGACCGTCTCGGAGCCGCGCAGCGCCGGAAAGCGGCGGTAGTACTCGTCGATTACAAGGTGAAGGTGCTCTGCCGAAAGCCCTGCCAGTCGCTCGTCTTCGAAGTTGATGTAAGGCAGGCGCTCGTGGGCGACCCCCTGCGCCAGGCGCTCCCTCCGTAATTGGTGAAGAAAGGTTGTCTTTCCGGCCCGGCGCATGCCAATTACGGCGGTTACCTTTCCTGGCAGACTCACGCGGCCGTAGATATGGCGTGTAGTTCCCTCTGGAGGTGGCACGGCAAGGGAGTCGGCAAGCTTTTCGGCAAGCAGTAAGCGGTACGATGTCTGAGCTGTCGTGTCCATATAGGCAACATTCTATACTTATTTAAAGGAGAGCTGCAAGAAATTTTCTCCTTTTCATAAGGAGACTGTTTGGGATGGATGGATGTGCCCTGCCGGTTGTGGTCGCTCTCACACTGTCCTGCAAAAAAAACACGGGGCCGGTTTTCCCGATTGGGCGGGGAAGGAGTCCGGTAAATAGCGGCATGGCGCCGCGAGGAGCGGGACGGATGGACAGCCATGGCGGGGTTTCCTGGGGCTGGCACTGGATTTTCCTGAAGCTAAATGATTTTTTCCTCAAGTTTTCCTGAGAGGGGCCGAAAAGTATCCATAAGGGAGATTGTCTTTCAGGGAGAGAGCGTTATGAACATCCAGGTCAATGGCGGAATCGGAATTGTGACGGGCACGGCCGCTCCGGCGGGGGTGGTGAGTCCCAATGCCCCCGAGGAGGAGAAGCGGGCGTCGACCCCCGTGGAGCTTCCCAAGGTGGCGGTAAAGGAGATGTCGGCCGCCGAGAAGGAAGAAAAGGTCAGGGAGGCGGCGGAAAAGATCAACGAGTTCATCGAGGCGATGACCCATGATCTGAGCTTTTCCGTGGACAAGGACACCAACAGGACGGTCGTGAAGGTTCTCGAGCGGGAGAGCGGCGAGGTGATCCGGCAGATTCCCGCGGAAGAAATCCTCAAGATCGCCAAGATGCTTGATGAGCTCAAGGGGCTGATTATTCGGGAAAAGGTTTAAATTCGGACCGAGTAACCGTCTGGAAGGTGGTGCCGTCGACGCCGCATGTAAGGGCATGGTGCGTCCCGGTTTTTCTGAGTCCGTTCCGATAAAATCATCCAGTTTGTGGTGGCGTCGGTCCTTTCGGCCGAGCGCTGGATGGGAAGTGTCAAAAAACCGCCTGCGGCGGTTTTTTGTTTAACCCGGATTTTCCATTGGGACACGAGATGCTGCTGTGATGAATTCCGAGCAGATTTTCCCCCGTTTGACAAGCCGATAGCAGGGACTATTGGTGCGGAAAACGGGGGGAAAGATGCCGGAATGCATCCGGCAGGGCTCGTGTAGGCGCTTCGCGCCGCCTAATGGAATATCCGGGTTTAATGCTTGGATGGCGCGGAAGAGAAAGATTCGAGAGCTTCGATAACCGCGGAGGCTATTTTTGTTGCGGCGGATTGTGCCAGTTCTGCTGCTTCCCGGTCGTAGTTGGTTGGCCAATGGACTGGGTAGCGTGTTTCGATGTAGGCGGTGTTCAGCAGGATACATTCTTCGCGGAGCTTGTTGAATGCCGGGTTGTGGCTCGCGCAGGTCTTAAGCAGATTGACCAGGTCATGAACCTTGCCGAAGGGGAGATCCATTGCGATGATGTAGGCCGAGCCTCTTGCAAAAGTATATGCAGCAAATTGAATACAACTGCTAATCCGCATAAAAGTTGAGCTTCACCGGCAGGTCCATGATATTGTTGGGTTGCGAATCA